>ERZ1673695.829-NODE-829-length-39972-cov-8.145402_pt1 | contig 39972 bp, 32 predicted proteins | sample MGYA00580225_ERZ1673695 | MGnify/ENA primary metagenome ERZ1673695 (study PRJEB41218, sample SAMN15661739) | gut metagenome | host: Homo sapiens | place: Canada: London | collected 2015-08-20/2019-03-30 | study: EMG produced TPA metagenomics assembly of... | reverse complement strand
TAGAAATGTAAACCCAAGAATTGATACAAAGAAATGCTGTTGTCAGAGCGGCAGAATGGCTTGAAATCAAGGGCTTTCAGAGATTAGGAACTCTCCGGCAACTCATTCTTTACGCCCGATTGTTGCCGACATCATGACAACAGCGCAGATGATTTTGACAACAGCAACGGAGAAAATGACAACACCTCAAGCAATTGTGACAACAGCAGAGAGAAATGTGACAACACCCGCTGATAACAGCAAAATCAGTTATAAACACGAGACTTTCTACATTTTGTTTAAATTTGCGAATTCTGTTAAAGCCCCAAAAGCCCAAATCAGAAAAAAACGGGGAAAAGCAAAACATTATTTAAAGTCGCCGAGGGTGACATATTGACAACATAGACGAAATGTGCTATAATAAATTTGTTGTCATTCAAGATAAAATTTGCGGTCTTTTGCTGAACGATAATTAAACAAACTTAAGTAAAAGGAGCAAATTATTCTTTAGAAAGGGGATTAGAAGTGGAGTTTAACAATAGTAAGAGAATGGAACTGATCAATACAATGGTAACAGAGTTGCCTGTGCTGCGTGCAAGGATAGGAGCTTCCCAAGCTGATATCTCTGAAAAGATAGGCATTTCAAGGCAAACTTATAATGCAATTGAAAATGGTAAGAAAAAATTGAATTGGACTGTTTTTTTAGCATTGTTTGCAGTTTTTAGTAGTGATGAACGAACTCTGAAAATGTTGGATTCCATGGAAGTTTTTCAGGAGGGCGTTGCAAAGGAAATGTGATTGCCTTTTGCAACGAATCTTAGCGTGATTTTTTATTGGAGGTCATATGTTGAATATGGTTAAGAATGCTTCTGTTCAAGCCACGGATATATATAAGGATCCATATGGATACACATATTCTGAAATGGTTGGTGTATTGGGAGAAGTTGAGGCGGATAAGTTTTATCGCGAATTATACTCCGGTTCCCAAAGTAGTAACAAGTATAAAACGATAACTATCAAGGAAATCTTTCGTGGTCCGGATACTCAGAAATATGCTTTTGAATTGTCAGATGGCTATTGCATTGAAACGGTAAGCATTAAAAGAAAAACTGGTACTACTGTATGCGTGAGCACCATGATAGGTTGCCCTGTTGGGTGCATCTTTTGCGCCTCTGGTGAAAATGGATTTGTCAGAAATCTAACACCATCTGAAATAGTTCAACAAGTAATACTGATAAATGGTAGAGTAAATAGGATTGTATTCATGGGCATGGGAGAACCTCTGTTCAATTATGATAACGTGATAAAGTCCATTCATATATTAAGAGACCGCAAAGGACTTGATTTTCCAACAGATGGTATAACAATATCAACAACGGGACCGCTCCCTCAGATGAAGAAGTTGAGAGAAGAACATTTAAAAATCCAACTTACGTTATCCCTGCATGCCACGAATCAGCATGTAAGGGACTATATCATGCCGCATATGAAAGGGTATGATATAAATGAAGTAGTTCAATCAGTACTCTCATATTCAGAAAGACATAATCGTAGCGTTACTATAGCATATTTGCTTATACCGGGTGTAAATGATCGTGCGAATGATGTAAAACAGTTGGGAAGATGGTTTCGTGACAAAAATGTATTGATTAATCTTTTACAATACAATGAAACGGATTGTAAAGCAGTTCGAAGACCAAACAAACAGGAACTCGTTGCATTTCGTGATAAGTTAAATAAGGTGGGACTTACTGTGAAAATCAGAGAATCCCGAGGTGGCAATATAAAAGCCGCATGTGGTCAATTGGTAAGTAGATTAAATAACCGCAATATGAGTGCACCCAAGAAAAAAGGAGCTTCGGAATTGGATACAGGTTCGTCGAACAATGCTGGATCTTCGAGTAGATTGAAGCCAAGTAAGAGACGTTATGTAAACAATAAAAGCAAGAATGGAAAAAAGGGTTCATCGCATAAATAAGAGCATGTCGGAGTGTGATCTAGTATTTGCGTTCACTGATCTGCATGAACTTCACAAATGGAGGCTCGATTATGAATGAATTTGTTGATATGCATGTCCATTCAAAATTCTCAATTGATGGACTGCCCGCTGCTGGTGCTGGACGATACCTTTCACATATTGGCGCATTATAAGACGGACGGTTTTGCCGATCCGCTGTTTGACAAAGCCGTCCAGCTGGGACAAATCACCTACGAGGCCGGCGCGATTATCAGCAAAAACGCGCGCATTTCCGCCGGTCAGCCGGACTATATTGATTTGGCGGGTACGCCGTTTCGTCGGCGCTTCGCTCCGCTGGTCAGCGCCGGCGTACGGCACGGCTATCTCATCTGCGTGGATTTGGACGAGCATCTGCAGACAGTTTCGGAGGGCGTTTTCCGAACGGTGGAAACCGTGCTGGCCAAGCAGTTGCTGATGGAAGCGGGGCAACAGGAACGACCCTTCGAAACCGCAGAGGAAATTCTGATGCACCTGCTGGACGGTGGCTTTTCCTCCGCCGCCTATTTCCGTCTGCAGACCGCTGAAACGTACCTGGCCGATTTTCATCCCGAGGCGTTCGCACTGATCGATCTAATGACGTATCATACTGTGTATACAGGGAAGGACACGCTCAAGGACGAACTGACCTACCGCTTTTACGCCTCGCACCCCTTCCTTTATAAAGGCGACGTGCTGCTGTTTCTGCATAAGGGCTACAATATTGCCGATTTTGACGCGCTGGTCAGCGAATTCCATCTGAAGGTTGCTATTTCCGATCCCATCGGCGCCCTGTTCGATCTGCCTGCGCTCTATCGCCCCGCCCGGGAGGCGCTGGATCTGATGACGGAAACGTCCTTTCACAGCGGCAGCGTGTTTCAGGTTTCGCAGCTCAAGCCGCTGCTGCTGTTGTCGAGCCTGCAGACCCGCAGCGATCTGGTTTCCGAAAGGATCCGCTTTCTTTCCGTCTGCGATCGGGAAAAGGGCAGCCAGTACTGTGAAACGCTGTATCATTACCTGTCCTCCGGCCGCTCCTTGAAAGAAACCTGCGCGGCGCTGTTTACGCATCGCAATACCATTCTCTATCGCATCCGCAAAATGCGGGACGAATACGGCGTTCCGCTGGACGATCCCTCCGCCCATCTGGAACTGCTGCTGGGCGTGTCGCTGGCGCTGTTCCGCACAAAGGGCGCGGATTTCTTCCTGAAAAAGGCGTGATACAAAATGCGGGCACCTCGTCTATAAAACGCTGCACCCGCTCCGATAATTTGCACCCGTTATTGCACCCAGCAGGGTGCATCGTCCCTTGTATCACAGTTCACCAGATTAGCCAAAAAAGCGCTTGACAAGGGAGTCGGGCGGTGGTATAATGATAAATGTTCTCGGGCAGAAGCCTGAAGACAGATAAATAGTTGGTGTTGATTGCGGTGAGGGTACACCTGTTCCCATCCCGAACACAGAAGTTAAGCTCATTTGCGCCGACAATACTTTGCGGGTGACTGCACGGAAAGATAGGTAACGCCAACACTTATATTCCCCCTTAGCTCAGTCGGTAGAGCAACGGACTGTTAATCCGTGTGTCGTTGGTTCGAGTCCAACAGGGGGAGCCAACGAAATAGCCGCCACTTGGTGGCGGCTATTTCTTTACTTAAGACCTTATGGGCCTTTAGCTCAGTTGGTTAGAGCATCCGGCTCATAACCGGACGGTCCCGGGTTCGAGTCCCCGAAGGCCCACCACCTTTTCTGATGTCTGATATAGGGGTATAGCTCAATTGGTAGAGCGGCGGTCTCCAAAACCGTAGGCTCTGGGTTCAAGTCCTAGTGCCCCTGCCACGAAAGCACCTTGCATCTTTGCAGGGTGCTTTTTTGCGTTTCTGGCGTAAAAATGCCCGGCAGAGGGCTGCTCTGCCGGGGGAGTAGGGATTTTCATACTAGAATCTGATAAAAAGCTTTAAAAGCTTTTTATAGCGCCGAAGGCGCGTCAGATTCTGCATGAGACGGCGCAGCGTGCGTCAGCACGATGCGAGTGTGCGTAGCACACGGGATTCCTGATTTAATGTTTATTTAATGTTTTAATCAGGAATCAGTATCAGAACGTTTTCTGCAGGAATGCCTTGATCGAGCCGTCATACAGCTCCTGATTGTTGATGCGCAGGTGGGAATGGGAGCCTTCGTCCATCCAAACGAGCTCCTTCGGCGCATTGCAGGCCGCGTACAGCTCTTCTGCGCGCTTCGGCAGCGAGAAGGCGTCCTTGCGGCCGTGGAGAAACAGGATCGGCGTTTTCACCTTGCCGATAACGCGAATGGGCCGCGCTTCGCGGATCTTCATGCCGGATTCCAGCCGGGCGGCCCAGAAAATTTCGTACAGAACGGGGAAAATCGGCCGCTTTTCTGCCTTCATGTGCAGCTTGAACGACTCCAGAAACGTTGCGAACAGGCCTTCAACCACGAGATGGGAGACATAGGCTGGAAAGTCCGGCTTTGCGGCTGCCAGCACGACGGCGGCGCCGCCGACGCAGATGCCGTGCAGCACCACGTCGCTGCAGCCGAGCCGGTCGTGCGCGAAGCGCGACCATGCGATAACGTCCGACCACTCGCGTGTGCTGCAGTAGTTGTATTTGCCTTCGCTCAGGCCGTGGGCACGGCTGTCGACGACGAGGATGTTGCAGCCCGCCTCGGCGTAGGGCTGTGCGAAATAGTAGCTGTAGTACAGCGACTCGGTGCGGCCGGGGAAGATGATGGCGCAGCGCTTGTGGCCGAAGTCGAAATACTCGCCCGCGAGCTTCAGACCCTCATTTTCGATGGAAACGGGCCGCTTGCGCGCTTCGTTTTCACGCGCCCAGTCCATGCCGAGGTCAAACATCCGCGTGTGCTCCGGATTGGGTGGATAGCTGTTTGCACGGGTCCATTTTTCCGGCCCGGTCCGGACGAGAATGTTGTGATACACCTTTTTGGCGATGGGCCAGGTCGCTGCGAACATTCCCAGGAACGACAGCAGCACGAACCCCAAAATGAGCCATATCCAGAATGGCATGGGAAGATACCTCCGTTTTTTCTTTCATTATATCGAATTTTGTCGTCTTTGTAAACGCAGAATCATAAAAATACATTGTTCCCTCTTGAAAAATGAACGCATCCATACTATAATGAATGCCGGGAAAGGGGAGAACACTTATGACAAATTTTGCGATCCTGACGGATTCCTGTTCCGATCTGACGGCGCCGCTGCGCGAGCGCTTTGGCGTGGACGGCTATGTGCCCGGGGCGCTCGTCTACCCGGACGGCAGCAATCATTATGCGGATCTTGACTGGAAGAATATGACGCCTGCGCAGTTTTTCGGCACGATGAAGGATAAAAAGGGTGGCCTGTTCACCTCGGCGCAGATCGGCCTGCAGGACGTTGCTGACCGGTTCGAGCCGCTGCTGCAGCAGGGCCGGGATATCCTGTTCGTCGCCGTGTCCTCGGGCCTGAGCGGTACATACAACAGCACCTGCCTCGTGGCCAATGAGCTGATGGAAAAGTATCCCGAGCGGCACATCCGCTGCGTCGACACGCTCCGCTACTGCGGTGCGGAGGGTATGCTCGTCATCGCGGCGACGCGTCTGCGCGCTGCCGGGAAGACGCTGGACGAAACGGCCGACTGGCTGGAGGAGAACCGCCTGCGCGTGCACCAGATGGGCGTGCTGGAGGACCTGTTCTTCTGTAAGCGCATGGGCCGCGTCTCGGGCGCGGCGGCCGTGATGGGCACGCTCGTCGGCATCCGCCCGCTTGCGGATATCAATGAGAAGGGCCTGAGCGACGTCATCGGCAAAACGCGCGGCCTTGCCCCGGCGCTGAAGGCGACCGTCGACTATATGGCCCGCACGGTCGAGCGGCCGGAGGAGCAGATCATGCTGCTGTCGCATTCGGACCGCCCGGAGCGCGCGGAGGAGCTGCGCACCTTGGTCGAAGAGCGCTTCCACCCGAAGGAGCTGCACGTTGTACCGGTGTGCCAGTCGTGCGGCGCGTCGATCGGGCCGGGCCTGTACGCCATCTTCTATTTTGGCCGCCCGATCTCGTCCGGCCTGACGGAGGAGCGCAGCCTGATCGCGGAGCTGACGGGAAAAACAAAATAATCGCGCGGGAGCCAGCGGCAGTCGAGCCGTTGGCTCCCGTTTTTTGCTGCAATTTACAAAATCTGGAAGTTATGTTTCGGAACATGCCAAATTCGGGCGTCTTACAACAGAAAATCTTGGAAAAACCTGTTGATTTTCCAAAAAACGCGTGGTAAAATATTTACAACTATAGGCTCCGGAGTATGCCGGGGCGTCTGGGAGGGAGTGCCCATGAAACACTTGCTGCGCGCAATGGGCGCAGCCATGTTAGCGGCTCTGCTGCTGTCGGCCTGTTCGACGCCGCAGGAGCAGACCGAGCCGTCCGCGCCGCAGACCACGCAGGCCACGCAGGCCGCAACCGGCGCGACGGAGGAGTCCGCAACGGAGGCAGAGGAACTGCTTGCGCTGCCGCGTGACCTTGGCAGCGGCCTGACGCTGCAGGCGGTCCTGCCGTTTTCCGGCCCGAATGTGGATGCAGACGGCGCGGAGAGCGACCAGCTTGCCACCATCATCGTGCAGAATGACGGCGGCATGGCCGTCGGCGCGGCGGATATCACCCTGACGTGTGAGGACGGCGCGGAGCTCCGCTTCCGCGTGACGGACCTGCCCGTTGGCGGCTCGTGCTACGCCTTCGAGCTGAATTCCGCGCAGTACACCGGCGAGAACCGCGTCTGCGCGGCCTCGGCGGAGGTCGAGCCGGACGGCTCGCTCTCCGTGGACTACCGCGTCAGCGTGATGGTGCAGGACGGCGGCCTCGTCCTCGTCAACATGACGGAGGATACGCTGCACAACGTCACCGTCCGCTACCGCACGGACACCGGCGGCACCTACTTCGGCGGCCTGAGCTACACAGCCACGGTCGAGGAGCTGGCCCCCGGCGCGTCGCAGACGGTCCTCGCGGCGGAATGCTACATGGGTCTGCCCTCCGTCATCGCGGTGACGGCAGACGAATCGTGAATCAACCCATAAGAAGGAGGAAATATTGATGAGAAAACTGACCAAATCGTTTCTCTCGCTGCTGCTGATCGCGGCGATGCTCGCATCGTTCGTCGTTCTGCCCGCAGCCGCAGAGGAACCGGCCGCAGAGCAGCCGACCGAGACTGCGCAGGCGGCTGAGACGCAGGCGGATGACGCTGTAAAGACGAATTATGAGCTTTCCATCGTCATGCTCGACTGCGGCAGAAAGTATTTTTCCGTGGACAGCATCAAGCAGATCATCGACAATGCTTCCGCGGCAGGCTTCGGCTATATCATGCTGGGCGTCGGCAACGACGGTATGCGCTTCCTGTTGGACGATATGAGCCTGACCGTGAACGGCACGACCTACGAGAGTGATGCCGTGAAGACGGCGATCCACGCGGGCAACGAGGCCTATTATAACTTCGCTGTCGACGAGCTGACCCAGTCCGAGATGGACGCCGTCCTTGCCTATGCCAAGGAAAAGGGCATGGGCGTCATCCCGATGCTCAATACGCCGGGCCATATGGATGCGATCCTCGCGGCCGCTACGAGCCTGACGGGGACGAATTGTGCCTATAGCGGCTCCGCTCGTACTATCGATGTCACGAATTCGACGGCTGTTGCCTTCACGCAGGCATTCGTGCAGAAGTATGTTGATTACTTCGCTTCCAAGGGCTGCAAGTATTTCAACATGGGCGCAGACGAGTATGCAAACGACATGTTCACGGGCGGCTCTATGGGCTTCGGCAATCTCCAGAGTACCGGCAAGTACAGCTATTATGTGGAGTATGTCAATGCGGTTGCCGCGCTGATCAAGAACGCCGGCATGACCCCGATGGCGTTCAATGATGGCATCTATTTTGCAAACAATACTTCCAGCGGCACGTTTGATACCGATATCGTGATCTGCTATTGGTCGAATGGCTGGAGCAGCTATACTCCGATGCCGGCTGAAACGCTTGCAAGCATGGGCTTCAAGATGGTCAACACGCACGGCGACTATTACTGGGTGCTCGGCAAAAGCGACTGGCAGTGCAATGCTAAAAAGGCCAGCGGTTTTAATTATAAGACGTTCCAGGGCGGCACGATCGACAATCCGTCCGGCGCGATGTTCTGCATCTGGGCGGACTACCCCGGCGCAGAGACGGAAGCTTCCGTGATCAGCAAGACGGCGGATACCATCGCTGCCGAAAATCGATGATAACAAGACGGTTTCTGACGAAGCGACCGGTGTTTCGGTCACGGCTCCCGGCCTGACGGGCATCACTGTGGCTGCGGTCGATAAGGGCACGGAACTGGATGGCAAGAAGGTCGCCGGTGCTTGGAACATCGAACTGACAACGGAAAACGGCAGCTATACCGGCTCTGCAGCGGTCAAAGTTCCGCTGGACGGCAAGTGGACCGGCTGCACGATCACTGCCGGTGTTGTGAATGAAGAAACGGGCAAGGTCGACTACGGCAAGGACTATGATATCAAGGACGGCTTCCTGACCTTCACGGCTCCGCACTTCTCCACGGTCGTAGTGCTGGCAGAACCGCAGCAGAAGAGCCTTGTTGTGCCGACGAATGGAACGAAGACGGTCGAAGAAAACGGCAATCTGACTGGCTATACCCCGGAATACAGCAAGAATGGCATCGTCAAGCTGGATATGAGCTATGCCAGCAATGTGACGACGATGACCTTCACGGGCCTTGCCAATGGCGACGTGAGCGTCACTGTCGGCAATCTCGTCTATCAGATTACGGTGACGGATGAGTCGTATTCCAGTAAGAAGACGATCACGGTTGCTGTTGGCGGCACAGCGACGGATACGGTTGACGGTGAAGTCAGCAGCTCGTATACGGATGATTTCGTAACTGTTAAGACGGAGACGAAGAATACGACTGCGACTCCGTACTATGAGAGAGCGGCGCTTGGAGCGGGAACATTCTATATTTCCGATGAAGCAAATGATACGGCACCGACCACGAGAATCACGATTATTGATAATGGGGACGGAACATATTATATCAAGAACTTCAATAATAACTATATGTGGCCAGATGCACGTATGCGTTTTATTAGTGGTTGGAGTTATACGGTGACCACCAATGCCAGCTCACCGAAGGCTGTCACGATTGAGGAAAGTGAGACAGGCGCAATAACAGTATACAGAGCAGTAACGGATAGCTATTGGGATACTACTGCATATCTGACACTTTATAACGGAAGTTTCGATGCAAGTGGAACCAAAACTACGCTCTATCTGTATAAACTGGTTCAGCCTACTGCAGGCAAAGAAACTACCATTACCTTCACAGGTAAGAAGGCAGGTACGACGCAGGTTGTGATTGGCGATGTGCTGTATACGATCGTTGTCGAGGACAAGGCTCCGACTGGTGCGATGACAAATACTTCGCTGACGCTGGAGTACTGGATCACAAATGAGCGTGTATATGAGGGAAAGACTAACACGACTACGAGTTCTTATCAGTTCCAGAGCACAAATGCAAGCACTGACGAGGGTATCGAAGTTGAGAAGGTCGCTTTGCCAACTGGTTATTCGCCCTTTGACAATTTCAAAGCCGAAATGTACTATTGGCAGTCCGTGCGTCTGGATAAAGACAACGAACAGACGAATACTTCTGGCGATGATGAGACCGCTGACGGCACAACGTTTACCCATGTGCGCTATCACGCTGGCGCGTGGCAGTATAAGACATTGGACGGCACTTGGCATTATTTCCTCAACACGGATCAGGCGGTTGCCTATTACCTGCAGAAGACGGAAGTTACCACGGAAGTTGACACCTATGTCAAGGACTGGGGCTATGGTACAGCTGGCACTACGCCGAATACTTCCGGCGGAATGGGCCAAGTCGCGCTGACGGTTGCGGTTGTCTATCCGGACGGCACGGTTTCCCCAGCCGAGAAAAACATGTATTTCAAATCTACAACGATCTTCAACTACTGGGCTGACCGCGACATTGGCATTATTGCTCCGAAGAATAATGAAGATTATACGATTTCCAAGATTACGGTAACGGATGGTAACCGCAAGAGCAACTCCTCTGCAAATGTGTGGTATACCTCTGACACCATCACATGGGAAAAGACAACGCTTGATGATGGCGTGACAAAATGGTACAACGAGCGCGAGGTCTGGAACAAATCTTCCGGCACAACGCCGATGGTCAACGGAAAGAGCAGCAAGGAAACATGGAGCGCTAAGAATACTGCAAAGCTTGTCCTGATTTATCTGGAGGCAGCTGAGAAGGAAAGCAACCTTAATGTTGTGTACTATGATGATACCTACAGCAAGGAAATCATCTCCTCTCAGATCGTTATGTCTTATACGCAGGGACAGGAACCTCCGACGTACCTCAACTCCCTGCAGAATAACGGTACTGTTACGCCAGGCACGATTACACTTGCGGATGATGCCTACGTTACGAATAGCTCCGGTGTTGACCAGACGTTCAACAAGAATGTTGCAACTGTTCCGGGCGTTGCAGCTCAGTATCGGAGTGGCCTTTATAAGTATGTCAGTGCCGAAATTTCTGAGGACGGCAAGACACTGACGCTCCATTATAAGATTTCTGCAAGCAACCTGAAAAAATACTATGTGGTTGATTTTGGCCTGCCGGTCCAATTTGAATTGACTGATTTAGTGGATGATACGAATCTGAGCAAGGTTCGTATCAGTACGGTCACGGGCGGTAATGTTACATACGATGAGGCTACAAAAACATTTACCTACACGCCGACTGAGGTCCTGAAGAGCCTCGCGACGGCAAGCATTGCAATCAGCTATACGGGCAAGGAGGAAGCGATACTTACTGTCGGTTTCATCCCCGCATCGACGGTCTATTATGAGGAAGGCTTTGCTTCGTATTCCGCAAATTGGGTCAGTGAAGGTACCGCGCATGGCGCTCGGCAGGCAAAGGAATCCTATGGCCAAGCGACCAACAGCTACGGTTTTGATCCTGCCTACCGTGAAAACAGCGCGAACAGCGAGGGAACGGTGGCAAGAACAACGACAGTCGGCAGCGATGCGACCTTCAAGTTCAATGGAACGGGCCTGGAGCTGTATCTCCGCACGAAGAATACGAGTGTTAATGCAGAGGATGTGACGAATCACTCCTACATGCTTGTTCAGGTCTATGAGGGCAGCGAGGCGACGACGGATCACCTAAAGCGCATGAGCTTTGTCGATGTGAACAACCTATTTGTTGCAAAGGACACGGGTTATGGCTACAACACACCGTGCTGGACGGTCAATGACATGGCTCTCAATGACTATACGGTTGTTGTCCGTTTCGTTAAGGGCCAGGAACTGGCAATCGATGGCTTCCGTGTGACTGGCACGCAGGGCGAACGCTATGAGAAAGCATATGCTCGGGACGGCGAAGCCAACATGCAGACCGCCGAGATCCGCAATATGGTGCTGGCAGAAGCGAATGTCCCTGCGCTGGCAGATAACTGGTATGTTGTTGGCAACAAGGTTATCGATGCGGTATTCGATGAGAGCGACACGATTACCGGCGCTATGATCTTGTCCAATGATGGAAGTGGGACTGACACGGTCACAGTTGACAAGGAACTCGTCAACATTGGCCCGAAGAATGAGATTTATCTCCAGCAGGGTCAGGCCGTTGTGATGGAGCTTACCGGGAACTACGCCTCCGTGCAGGTTGGCATGCGCAGCCTGACCGGCGCAGAGGTGTCGTACAAGATCAATGGGACGTCGGCTACGATGAACTCTACCGTTGACATGTATTACAAGGTCGTACCTGTGGAAGGAAAGCTCGTCATTCAGAACGTTTCCGGCGGCATCCTTGCGCTGACGAGGCTGAAGGTCACCTCTGCGACGGCGGCAACCGGGAATGACTCCGGCGTGATCCCGCAGACCACTCCCGAAGCGATCCGCTACGCGATGGCGCTGATGCGCGGCATCGACGTCCCGCAGTTCACGGACGTCGCCGAGGATGCGTGGTATCACGACTACGTCTACGACCTCGTCTACCGCGGCGTCGTCAACGGCATGACCGCCACGACCTACGAGCCGGAGGGTAAGCTCACCCGTGCCCAGTTCGTCAAGCTGCTGGCCTGCTCCCTCGCGGACGCAGAAACGCTCAAGACCTACGAGGGCAAGCATCCGTTTAAGGACAGCGAGGGCCACTGGGCCGAGGCCTACATCGCGTGGGCCAAGGACAAGGGCATCGTCGAGGGCGTCTCCGCCACGGAGTTCGACCCTGAGGCCCCGATCACCCGTGAGCAGATGGCCACGATCTTTGGCCGCTATGCGCTGAAGCAGGGCATCGAGCTGCCGAAGGACGCCGCTCCCGCCGAGTCCTTCCCGGACGCCGACAAGATTTCCGAGTATGCCCGTGAGTTCGTCGAGCTCATGCGCATCGCGGGCATCCTGAACGGCTACGAGGACGGCACGTTCCGTCCGCAGGGCAACGCCACCCGCGCGGAGGCAGCCAAGCTGTTCTCCCTGTTCCTGTCCATCACGGACAAGCTCGCAAAATAAACGCAATGCCGCCGCCCTCCCGGGCGGCGGCATTTTTCAATGGGGCGAATACTTGCAAAAATGGGGACCACCGGCTTCGCCGGTGGTCCCCAAATAATTTTAACTTTTCTCGCAACACCGAGCTACCATTTCCTCCATCATGCCCTGCCGCAGGTGGCACAGCAGCCGGAACTGCTCCACGATGTCCGCCTGCATTCCCTGACTCATCCAGAGCACGATCTGCCCATAGCACTCGCACTGGTAGAAGCGCACGAGCACCTCGCGGTCCGCTGCGGGAAGCGCCTTCCCGGCAAACGCCGTGTCAAAATAGCTGCCCACCACGCTGCGGCAGATGTCCATCAGGCTGTGCTCATAGGCCTCGTGGCTGGCGGAATTGTAAAGATGCAGCACGGCCGTTCGGTTCTGCAGGGCGAACTCCACGGCGATCTCCAGACACTGCTCCAGCGAGTCGACCGTCGGGTACTCCTGTACGATGCGTGCGGCCTCGTCCTTGACGATCTCCTCGGCCAGCGCGGGAATATCCGTGTAGTGATAATAGAACGAATTGCGGTTGATGCCGCAGTCCTCCACGATGTCCTTGACTGTGATCTTGTTGAGCGGACGCTCGTTGAGCAGCTTCAAGAACGAAGCGCGGATCGCACGCTTGGTCAGCGATGTCACGGGCTGCACCTTCCTTTCCTGCCCATTATGCCACATGCCGGAAAATTTTTCAACATAAAAATTCGGAGCCGCACGCGGCTCCGAATCGGGAAGCAATTATTTTGCGGCGTTGCGCAGGATGCACTTGAGCGTCCGCACGGCGGCCTCCATGTCCTCGACCGGGACGTACTCGAACCGGCCGTGGTAATTCTCGCCGCCCGTGAACAGGTTCGGGCAGGGGAGCCCCTCGTAGGATAGGCGCGCGCCGTCCGTGCCGCCGCGGATGGGCACGACGCGCGGCGTGACGCCCGCATCGCGCATGGCCTGCTGCGCCGCCTCGACGATGGCCATGTGCGGCTCGATCTTCTCACGCATGTTGTAGTAGCTGTCGCGCAGTGCGACTTCGACCGTTCCCACGCCGTATTTTGCGTTCAGGAAGGCCGCCGCCGACTCGAACAGCGCCTTGCGCGCCTCGAACGACGCGCGGTCGTGGTCGCGGATGATGTATTCGAGCGTCGCCAGCTCCACCTCGCCCTGCATGGCGCACAGGTGGCTGAAGCCCTCGTAGCCCTCCGTGGCCTCCGGGCGGTCGTGCACCGGCAGCATACCGTGGAACTCCATGGCGATGAGCTGCGCGTTGACCATGCAGCGCTTGGCCGAGCCGGGGTGAACGTTGCGCCCATGGACGGTCACAACGGCGGAGGCGGCGTTGAAATTCTCATATTCCAGCTCGCCGAGCGTGCCGCCGTCGACGGTGTAGGCGTAGTCCGCGCCGAAATGCGCCAGATCGAAGCGGTCCGCGCCGCGGCCGATCTCCTCGTCCGGGGTGAAGCCGATGCGCAGGGACGCGTGCGCGCCGCCCTCGGCCAGCAGCTCCTCCACGGCGGTCAGAATTTCTGCGATGCCCGCCTTGTCGTCCGCGCCGAGCAGCGTCGTGCCGTCCGTGACGATCAGGTGCTTGCCGACGCTGCGGTTCAGGATCGGGAAATCCGCAGGGCTGAGCGCCGTCGTGTCGTTCAGGGCGATATCGCCGCCGTTGTATTCCACGATACGCGGCTTGATGTCCTTGCCGGAGCAGTCCGGCGAGGTATCCATATGGGCAATGAGGCCGATGGCGGGCGCACCGGGCGTGCCGGGCACGGAGCCGTAGACATAGCCGTCCGCGTCGATGCGGGCGTCCGCAATACCGAGCGCGCGCATCTCCTCCACGAGCGCTTCGCCGAGCAGCTTCTGCTTCGCGGTCGAGGGGCAGGTCTCCGAGCTCTCATCCGACTGCGTGTCGAAGGAAACATAGTGCAGAAGGCGTTCCGTTACCGTCATATCCGTTCTCCTTTCCAATTGTCGAAAACTGCCCCGGCGTTTGGCCGGGGCAGAAATTTTTTCTTACTTGCCGCAGAGCGCTGCAGTGTCCTGCGCGATCATGAGCTCTTCGTTCGTGGGAATGACCCAGACCTTCACGCGGGAATCGTCCGCGGAGATGAGGGCTTCCTCGCCGCGCACCTTGTTGCGCTCCGGGTCGAGCTTGACGCCGAGGAATTCCAGACCCTCGCAGATGGCGGCGCGGTTCGTGCAGCCGTTCTCGCCGACGCCGGCCGTGAAGACCAGGCAGTCCAGACCGCCGAGCGCGGCGGCGTAGGCGCCGATATACTTGCGGACCTCGTAGCAGAACTTGTCCAGCGCGAGCTGGCAGGCCTCGTCGCCCTTGTTGGCGCCGGCCTCGAGATCACGGAAGTCGGAGGACACGCCGTTCGACAGAGCCAGCACGCCGGACTTCTTGTTCAGCATCGTCAGGCACTCGTCGGCCGTCATGTTGTACTTGTTCATGATGAACTGCGCGACGCAGGTGTCAATATCGCCTGCGCGGGTGCCCATGGGAACGCCGGCCAGCGGGGACAGGCCCATGGATGTATCCTGGCACTTGCCGTCCGCAACGGCGGAGAGGGAGGAACCGTTGCCGAGGTGGCAGACGACGATCTTCAGCTCGCTTGCGGGCTTGCCCATCAGCTCGATGGCGCGCTTGGAGACATAGCGGTGGGACGTGCCGTGGAAGCCGTAGCGGCGGAGATGATCTTCCTCATAATACTTCGTGGGAATGGCGTAGCGATAGGCCTTCGGGGGCATGGTCATATGGAACGCAGTGTCGAACACGGCGACCTGGGGCTTGCCCGGCATGACCTTCTCGCAGGCCTCGATGCCCATGAGGTTGGCGGGGTTGTGGAGCGGGCCGAGGGGGATGCAGTCGCGGATGGCCTGCTTGCAGGCTTCGTCGATGATGCAGGATTCGACGAACTTGTCGCCGCCGTGCAGCACGCGATGGCCGATGGCATCGATCTCGTCCGTGGACTTCAGAACGCCGTACTCCGGATCGACAAGGATGGACAGGACGGCCTCAATGGCTTCGGAATGCGTGGGCATGGGGATGTCGCGCTCGACCTTCAGACCGGTGGCGGGGACCTTGTGTGTCAGCTTGCCATCGATGTAGATGCGCTCGCACAGGCCCTTGGCGAAGACCTCACCGGAGGTCGGGTCCATCAGCTGGTACTTCAGCGAAGAGCTGCCTGCATTGATCACGAGAATTTTCATGGTTGTGTCAACTCCTGTAAAAACATTGTTTTCTTTTCTTCAATTTCGTGATAGTATTAACACATACGGCTTTATTCTATAATAAATTGGCGCATGATACAAGTGCTTTTTTGGGAAATGAGGAATTTTTTGTGAGGATCGCCGGAATCATCTGCGAATATAACCCCTTCCACAACGGCCATGCCCATCAGCTCGCTGTGCTGCGGGAGGCGGGCTATGCGCCGGTGTGCGTGATGAGCGGGGACTATGTCCAGCGGGGCGAGCCCGCTGTCATCCCGGCTGCGGCACGGGCCGAGGCTGCCGTTCGCTGCGGGGCGGCGCTGGTGCTCGAGCTGCCGCCGAGCTATGCGCTCCGCTCGGCAGAGGGCTTTGCGGACGGCGGCGTGGAGCTGCTCGACCGCCTCGGCTGCGCGGAGGCGCTGTGCTTCGGCAGCGAGAGCGGCGATGCGGAGGCCCTGCTGGCTACGGCGCGAACGCTGCTGTCTCCGGAGCTTGTGCCGCTGCTGAAGCAGGAGCTTGCGGGCGGCGCCTCGTTCCCGGCGGCGCGGCAGCGAGCACTGGAACGGCTTGGCGCGCCCGGTGCGGCGCTGCTGGAGCGGCCCAATTCCATTCTTGCGGTGGAATACTGCAAGGCCCTGCTGCGGCGCGGGTCTGCCATGCGGCCGCTCGTGCTGCACCGCGCGGGGGATTATCACGGCGGGAGTGCTGCGGATGCGCCTTCGGCCAGCTTTCTGCGCGGGCAGGCGGACTGGGCGGGCTATATGCCGGAGGCTGCGCGGGCCGTGCAGGCCGCTGCACCGCGATATAGGCTGGCGGCGGGGGAGCGGGCCATGCTTGCGCGCCTGCGGGCCATGGGGGAGGAAGCGTTCGCCGCGCTGCCGTTCGGCTCCGAGGGCCTGTGGCAGAAGGTGATGCATGCCTGCCGCACGGAGGCGTCGCTGGAGGGCATCCTCGCGGCCGCAAAATCGAAGCGCTATCCGCGCACCCGGCTGATGCGGATGCTCCTGTGCGCCTTCCTGGGCCTGACGGAGCAGCAGCTGACCGAGCCTGCGCCCTATGTGCGCGTGCTGGCGTTCGATGCGGACGGCCGGGCCATCCTGCGGGCGGCGCAGGGCGGGCTCTCGCTCCTGCATGCGGGAGAGCGCGCACAGGACTGCGCGTTTGCGGAAACGGAGCGGCGCTGCCGCGCGCTTTACGGCCTGTTCCGGGAGAACGGGCCCGCGGAGCCTGCACCGAAATCGCGCGTCTATGTGCAAAGGGATTGACATCGGGCAGCATTTCCCATACAATAATTTCCAGATGCGCACGGCGCACGGAAAAGGAGAGAGAAAAATGGCAATTATGCTTCGGCTCAAATGCCCGTCCTGCGGCGAAGTCATGAACGCGGCAGGCTTCTGCAATTGCACCAAATGCGGCACACCGATCCGCTACAACGGCTGGGGAATGCTGCAGATCTACCGCATGGGCTCCCCGGTCAGCATCGCGGCAGGCTACGGCATTTATCTGGACGGCCAGCCCTACGGCCATCTGGCCAACAAGGAGAGCATCCGCATTCCGCTCCCGATGGGGACGCACACGCTGCACATGACCTGCGGCATGACGCGCCGCTGCGAGGACCTGACGTTCACACTGACGCCGGAGGCCCCTGCCGCCTATGTCAAGGCGTCCATCCGCATGGGCTTCTGGTCGAACACGATCCGCCTGACTCCGGCCGATCCGTCCGAAATGCCGCAGGCGTAAACCGGTTTTTCCAAGAAAAAAAGCAAAAATAATGCTTGCAATTCTGCGAAAACTGTGGTAAGATAGTCGGGCATTGAAAATAAGAGGGGCATCATGCCCTTTTACGAAACGAGAAAGAGGTGAAAGCAATGAAGGAAGGAATCCATCCGAAGTACGAACAGACGACGATTCGATGCGCGTGCGGTGAGATCATTGAGACCGGTTCCACGAAGAAGGACATCAAGGTCGAAATTTGCTCCAAGTGCCACCCTTTCTATACCGGCAAGCAGAAGCTGGTTGATACCGGCGGACGCGTTGACCGCTTTAACAAGAAGTTTGGCCTGAAGTAAAGAATGAACGAAAAGTCTGCATCGTATCGGTGCGGACTTTTTTCATACTTTTTTCGGGAAAATACGCAGCTCCTGCCGCCGGCCGCTCCGGGCGGCGGCTGTGGGGAGCCCAGTCAGAATTTTGGAGGTAGTCATGCAGCAGAATGATCGAGTCAAAGCAGAGAAGGCCATCCTGGTCGGCCTGAGCGCGGACTGCTTCCGGCCGGAGGAGAACGCCACGGACGAGTCGCTGGACGAGCTGGAGGCTCTCCTCGAGACGGCGGGCGGCATCTGTGAGGCAAAGGTGCTGCAGAACCGCCACACGCCGGACCCGCACAGCTTCATCGGCGAGGGAAAGGCGCAGGAGGTGCGCACGCTGCTTGAGAGCACGGGGGCAACGCTCGTTGTGTTTGACAACGACCTCTCGCCGTCCCAGATCCGCGCGCTGGAGGAGCTGACGGATGCGACCGTCCTGGACCGCAGCGCCCTGATTTTGGATATCTTTGCCCAGCGCGCCAAAACGGCCGAGGGCCGCCTGCAGGTCGAGCTGGCGCAGTATCAGTACCTGCTGCCGAAGCTCTCCGGCATGGGCACGTCGATGTCCCGCCTGGGCGGCGGCATCGGCACGCGCGGCCCCGGCGAGACGAAGCTCGAAACGGACCGCCGCCACATCCGCGAGCGCATCACCCGCCTGCAGGCGGAGCTGGACGAGGTGCGCCGCGTGCGCGCCACGCAGCGTGAGCGCCGTGTGAAAAATTCCATGCCCGTCGTGGCGCTGGTCGGCTACACAAATGCAGGCAAGTCCACCCTGCTCAACGCTCTCACGGGCGCGGGCATCCCGGCCAACGACCGGCTGTTTGACACGCTGGACACGACGACCCGCCGCCTGAAGGTGTCGGATCATCTGGAGATCCTGCTGTCCGATACCGTCGGCTTCATTGCCAAGCTGCCGCATCATCTCATCGAGGCCTTTCAGGCTACGCTGGAGGAGCTGCAGTATGCGGACCTGCTGCTGCATGTCATCGATGCGTCCGACCCGCACCGCGAGGCGCACATCGAGGTCGTCGACCGGCTGATCGACAAGCTGGCGAAGCCCGGCGTGCCCGTGCTGCGCTGCTATAACAAGGCCGACCTCGTCGGCGACGTCTCGAATCTCCCCATCGGCGAGAAGAACATCCCCATGTGCGCGCGCAGCGGCATCGGCATGGACGAGCTGCTCACGCGCATCGAGGAGACGCTGACGGGCCGGCTCCATCGGGCCGTGTTCCTGCTGCCGTATTCCGACGCGGGCGCGCTGGCCCAGCTGCACGAGCAGGCGCAGGTGCTCCGTGTGGATTACCTGCCGGAGGGCGTCGAGGTCGAGGCTGTCTGCCGCGAGGAGCTGTTCGGCCGCCTGAAGCGCTTTGTAAAGGAGCCGGAGGCATGAAGGAATATCTCGTCCCCACCGGCGACGGCGAGGCACAGTTCATCGAGCGCCGCTCCCGCTTCATCGGGCACATCTTCCTGACGGAGACGGAGGAGGAGGCGCTCGCGCGGCTGAAGCAGATGCGCGAGCAGTACTGGGATGCGACCCACAATGTCTATGCCTACATCATCCGCGACGGCGCAACGCGCTTTTCCGATGACGGCGAGCCGGGCGGCACGGCAGGTATGCCGGTGCTGCAGGTGCTGCAGCGGGAGGAGCTTTACAATGTAACGTGCGTCGTGACGCGCTATTTCGGCGGCATCCTGCTCGGCGCGGGCGGCCTTGTGCGCGCCTATGCCCACGGGGCTAAGATCGCCGTGGACGCCGCAGGGCGCTCCATCAAGCGCATCTGGACGAATGTCTATCTGCCGTGCCCCTACAGCTGGTATGAGCGCATCCGGCTCGAGGTCGCCGCATTCGGCGGCATGATCCGCGAGACGCAGTTCGGCGCGGATGTCGAGCTGGATCTGCTGCTGCCGGAGGAGCAGACGCAGGGCTTCCTCGAGCGGGTGACCGACCTTTCGGCCGGGACGATCGAGGGGCTGATCGGAAAACAGGAATACCGCGCGTTCCCGCTTCCCTGAGCGGACGCGCCGGGCGACAGACGGGAGGAAATGCCGATGACGATCCGGGAAGAACTGGAATGGACCGAGCACCTTTGCCTCAGTGAGCGTGCGCAGTTTTCCGATGCCACGCGCGGCCGCCCGCGGCCGGAGGAGCCGCAGGAAAACGACGTGCGGACCTGCTATCAGCGGGACTCCGACCGCATCCTGCACAGCAAGTCCTTCCGCCGCCTTATGCACAAGACGCAGGTCTTCCTGCAGCCGGAGGGCGATCACTACCGCACTCGTATGACGCACACGCTGGAGGTCGCGCGCATCGCGCGCACCATCACGCGCGCCCTGCGTCTGAATGAGGACCTGTCCGAGGCCATTGCCTTCGGCCACGATCTCGGTCACACGCCGTTCGGCCACGCGGGCGAGGTTGCGCTGACGGAGGTCATGGGCGAGCCGTTCCGCCACAACGAGCAGTCTCTGCGCGTTGTAGACGTGCTGGAGAAGGACGGGCAGGGCCTGAACCTGACCTATGAGGTCCGCATGGGCATCCTCGGCCATTCGAGCCACAGCCGCATGCCGGAGACGCTCGAGGGCCAGATTGTACGCAAATCCGACCAGATCGCCTATATCAACCACGACATCGACGACGCCATGCGCGCCGGGATCCTGACGAATGACGACATTCCGCGCGAGATCTCCGACGTGCTCGGCGAGACCCACCGCGAGCGCATCAATACGCTCGTGACGGATATGATCTTCCACTCACGCGGCACGGGAGAGCTGGGCATGACGCCCGAGATCGAGCAGACCATGCAGGCCCTGCGCCAGTTCATGTTTGAGCGCGTCTACAAGAATCCGGTCGCCAAAGGCGAGGAATCCAAGGCCCGCCGCATCCTGCAGGAGCTTTATACCTATTACATCGCCCATCCCGAGGCGCTGCCGCAGGATTTCCAGCCGCAGCTCACGTTCGAGGGGCTTCCGCGCGTCGTGTGCGATTATATCGCGGGCATGACGGACAAATATGCCATGTACAAGTATGACGAGCTGTTCATTCCGACCGGCTGGCAGGTGCGTGGCTGAAAGGAGGCAGAGCCGTGGCTTTTCCCCCGGCATTTCTGGATGAACTCAACGCCCGGAATCCCATTGAGGACGTCGTCGGGCAATATGTCGCGCTGACGCGCCGGGGCAGCAATCTGTTTGGCCTCTGCCCCTTCCATGGCGAAAAGACGCCATCGTTCTCCGTCGCGCCGGAGAAGGGCATTTTCTATTGCTTCGGCTGCCATAAGGGCGGCGGCGTGGTGAATTTCATCATGGAGATCGAGAACCTCACCTACGGCGACGCCGTGCGCTTTCTGGCAAAGCGCGCGGGCCTTGAGGTCCCGGACGATGGCGCTTATCAGTCGCAGTATAAGAAAAAAGAACGGCTTTGGGCACTGTGCCGCGCGGCGGCACAGTTCTATCACGCCCAGCTCAAGACCCCGGCGGGAGAGGAGGCGCGGGCCTATCTGCAGAAGCGCGGTGTCTCCGGCCAGACGGTCACACGCTTCGGCCTCGGTTATTCGCCGAATCGCTGGACGGCTCTGCTCGACGTCATGACGGCAAAGGGCTACACGAAGGAGGAACTGCTTGAGGCGGGCCTTCTCAGCCAGAACCGCGACAAGGGGACGCTCTATGACCGCTTTCGCAACCGCCTGATGTTCCCCATCATCGACGTGCGCGGCAATGTCATCGGTTTCGGCGGCCGCGTCATGGACGATTCGACGCCGAAGTACCTGAACTCGCCGGAAACGATTATTTTTAACAAGCGGCGGAACCTTTTCGCCATGAATGTCGTCAAGAAAAGCAAGCGGGAATTCATCATCCTCACGGAGGGCTATATGGATGCCATCGCGCTGCATCAATATGGCTTCGACTGTGCGGTGGCCTCGCTCGGCACCTCGCTGACGCAGGAGCACGCGGACATGCTGTCCAAATATACCGATGAGCTTGTGCTGACCTACGACGGCGACGAGGCCGGGCAGAACGCTACCCAGCGCGCCATCCCCATGCTGGAGCGGACGGGCCTGCGGGTGCGCATCCTGCGGATGCGCGGCGCGAAGGATCCGGATGAATTCCTGAAGAAATACGGCGCGGACCGCTTCCGCCTGCTGCTGGAGGGCTGCGAAAATCAGGCAGAGTACCGCCTGCGCTCACTGCAGATGCGCTTTGACCTCTCACAGGATGAGCAGAAGGTGGAGTTTGCCAAGCAGGCCGCCGCCCTTATCGCGGGCTTCGGCACGGCGGTGGAGCGCGAGGTCTACGGCACGCGTGCCGCCGAGGCGGCAGGGCTTTCGCCGGACGTGCTGCGCATGGAGATCGACCGCGCCCGCAAGCGCCTGCTGCGGCAGGAGAAGCGCGAGGAGACGCGCCGGGAGATGGACCCGGCCGCAGCCGTTCAGCCGTTCCAGCGCGAGCTGCGCTACGACAACGTCCGCTCCGCCGTGGCGGAGGAGGGCCTGCTGCGCATGCTGTTCCGCGAGCCTGCTCTGCTGGCGCAGACGGAGGGCCTGACGGCGGAGGATTTCTCCGTGCCGCTGTTCGGCCGGGTCTATGCCGCTCTGCGCGAGCGGTGGCAGAACGATCTTGCCATCACGCCCGCGGCGCTGGCGGACAGCCTGAGCCCGGCGGAAATGGCGCATCTGACGGCCGTGCTGCAGAAGCAGGAGCCGCCGCTGTCCGAAACGGCGCTGGCAGATTACCTGCGCATCCTGCGTGAGGAGCGGGCCAAGGCGCGCGTGAGCGACGCCAGCGACCTGCTTGCCATGCAGCGGGATCTGAAGAAGAAAAAAGGATATGGAGGTTCGTAAGCGATGGAAGAACAGGTGCAGATGAACGAGAAGCTCCGCGCGCTTTTGGAAAAGGCAAAGCGGGAGAAAAAGATCGCCTCCAAGGACCTCATCGATACGCTCGAGGCGATCGATGCGGATGAAAAGCAGACGGAGCTGATCTACGAGGCGCTGGACGAGGCCGGAGTGGAGATCGACGTCTCCGACGTCGTGGAGCTGCTGTCCAAGCCGGAGGAGATGCTCCCGAGCGAGGAGGACCTCGAGCTGATCGAGGAGGAGAAGATCATCGACACGGAGGATCTCTCCGAAAATATGAGCCTGAACGACCCGGTGCGCATGTACCTCAAGGAGATCGGCAAGATCCCCCTGCTCACGCTGGAGGAGGAGCACAAGCTCGCCGTGCGCATGGCCGAGGGCGATGAAGAGGCCCAGAAAAAAATGACAGAGGCCAACCTTCGTCTCGTCGTTTCCATCGCAAAGCGTTATGTCGGCCGCGGCCTGCCGTTCCTCGATCTCATCCAGGAGGGCAATCTCGGCCTCATCAAGGCCGTCGGCAAGTTCGACTACACGAAGGGCTATAAATTCTCCACCTATGCGACCTGGTGGATCCGACAGGCCATTTCCCGCGCCATTGCCGACCACGCCCGCACGATCCGCATTCCGGTACACATGGTCGAGACCATCAACCGCGTCTCCCGCGCCAACCATGAGCTGCTGCAGGAGCTGGGCCACGAGCCGTCGCCCGAGGAGATCGCGCACAAGCTGCATCTCCCGCTGGAGAAGGTCGAGGAGGTCATGCGCATCGGGCAGGAGCCCATCTCACTCGAGACGCCGGTCGGCGAGGAGGAGGACAGCCACCTCGGCGACTTCATTCAGGACGACGAGGCCGAGGAGCCCGCGGACGCCGCGTCCTATGCCATGCTGCGCGAGCAGCTGGCGGGCGTGCTGAAGACGCTCACGCCGCGTGAGGAGCGCGTGCTGCGCCTGCGTTACGGCCTGACGGACGGCCGCATGCATACGCTGGAGGAAGTCGGGGAAGAATTTAACGTCACACGCGAGCGCATCCGCCAGATTGAGGCGAAGGCTCTGCGCAAGCTGCGCCATCCGTCGCGTTCTAAAGTGCTGAAAGACTTTTTAGGATGACAGCTGGAACGCCCCTGAAAAAATTTCTCTTGACTTTACGGAAAAAATCCGTATGATATAGAGAGGAGAGAGGCGCGACTTTGCAGCGCGTCAAAGACAGGAGCGAAGAACGATGTTTGAACGGATCACGACATATCTGGCAGAGCAGTTCGATTTCCCGAAGGATTCGCTGCACTGGGATACGACGTTTAAGAGCCTGCAGCTTGACTCGATGGACATGGTCGAAATGATGATGGACATGGAAGAAGAGCTCGGCGTGGATTTTGACCAGAACGATATGGCAGAGCTGACCACCATTGGTGAGCTTGCCGATTACATTGAAAAGAAGCTGAACGAGGGCTGAATCAGGCCATTCCGGTCTGTGACAAGGTCGCACTAGTCGGGGAGATAGCGGTGCCCTGTGACCTGCAATCCGCTATAGCAGGGATGAACTCCCATACCCGGGTTCGTGCTGTTTTGCTGTCCGAATAAGCGGTGTTGAGGCATCGGTCTTGCGCAACGGGCTCCCGTGAACCATGTCAGGCGGGGAACCGAGCAGCATTAAGCGGATCTGTCCGTGTGCCGCAAGGACGCCGCTGCTGAGCTGGCTGTTCGGGAAACGGAAATGGTTCCGGATTCAAATATGGGTGTGCGATCTTGTCATGGATCGGAATGGACGATTGAACGCGCGGAAGGGACGCCCCTCCCGCGCGTTTTTTGCAGCGGCGCGATTGCAATTTGCGCCGTTTTCGCGTATACTATGCACTGGGAGATGATGACATGTATCAGGCACTTTACCGCAAATACCGTCCGCAGACCTTTGACGACGTCGTCGGTCAGCAGGGCGTGACCCAGACTCTGAAGAATCAGCTCCAGACCGGCCGCCTGAGCCATGCCTATCTGTTCACGGGCACGCGCGGCACCGGCAAGACGACCTGCGCCAAAATTCTGGCCAAGGCCGTGAACTGCGAAAACCCGCAAGACGGCAACCCCTGCAACCGCTGCGCCGCCTGCCGGAGCATCGATGCGGGCGCGTGCATGGACGTGCTGGAGATCGACGCCGCCTCGAATAACGGCGTGGACAGCGTCCGCGCCCTGCGCGACGACGCCGTCTATACCCCGGCGGAGGTCAAAAAGCGCGTGTATATCATCGACGAGGTGCATATGCTCTCGCTGAGCGCGTTCAACGCCCTGCTCAAGATCATCGAGGAGCCGCCGGAGCACCTGCTGTTCATTCTGGCGACGACGGAGCTGCATAAGGTGCCGGCCACGATCCTGTCGCGCTGCCAGCGCTTTGCCTTCCGGCGCATCGTGCCGGAGGATATCGTGGGCCGTCTGAATTATATCGCCTATCAGGAGAGCATCGAGCTCGAGCCGGATGCGGCTGCGTTTCTGGCGCGGCTGGCAGACGGCGGTCTGCGCGATGCGGTGAGCCTGCTCGACCAGTGCGCCTCCGCTGCGCAGGGCGCGGTGACGGTCGATGAGGCCTGCAAGGTCCTCGGCCTCGCGGGCGCGCGGCAGACGGCGGCGCTCATGGAGGCCGTTGGCAGGCATGATGCGGCTGCAGCACTCTCGATTTTCAACACGCAGTATGCCGAGGGCAAGGACCTCGGCGCCATGCTGGACGAGCTGTGCGCCGTGGCGCGCGACCTGCTCATCCTGCGCACGGCCCCGCAGGCCGGGATCCAGATGATCTCCGGAATCTGCACGCCGCAGGAGCTGCGCACGCTGCAGCCGCTGCTCAGCCCGGGCGAGCTGCTGCGCATCACGGCCGTCCTGCGCGATACGGCAGCGGGCTTCAATGCCAGCGCGAACCGCCGCATCGACGCCGAGCTCTGCCTTGTGCGCCTGTGCGAGCCGGAGGCCAGTCTGGATGCCGAGTCGCTCAATGCCCGCCTGTGCCGCGTGGAGGAGCGTCTGGCGCGCGGTGTCGTGCCCGTCGCTGCCGCACCGCAGCAGGAGGAGCAGGCGCAGCAGGAACAGGCAGCGCCGGAGGAGCCGGAGACGGCCCCGGAGCCGCAGCAGCCTGCGCCCACGGAGGCCCCGCCGGGCTTCTGGCCGGAGCTCGTCAAGCGGCTGAAAACGACGCTCCCGCTGCCGGAGCAGGCCATGTTCTCCACGCAGGACAATGCGCCGGTGCGCGGTACGCTGCACGGGGATATTCTGGAGCTGCGGATGGAGACGGAATTCGTGCGGAACCTCATCAACAAGCCGGAGGTCCTTCAGCCGGTGGCGGATGCCGCCACGGCCCTGCTGGGCAGGCCTGTGCGGGTGCGCATTGCTTCCGGAAAGGCAGAAAAGCCGAACGAGGGCTTTGCACGGCTCGTGAGCTTCGGGGAGGAGCACCCGGAACTGGTCGAACTGAAGTAAGAAAAAATTCCGATTTGAAAAAGGAGAATGTCACTATGGCAAAAGGCGGTTTCCGCGGCCCGATGGGCGGCGGCATGAACATGAACATGATCAAGCAGGCCCAGAAAATGCAGCAGGATATGCTGAAAATGCAGGAGGAGCTGGAGGTCAAGCAGTATGAGGCTGCTGCGGGCGGCGGCGTGGTCAAGGCCGTTGTGAACGGCAAGCACGAGGTCGTCTCCCTGACGATCGATCCGGAGGCTGTCGACCCCGAGGATGTCGAAATGCTGCAGGATATGGTCGTTGCCGCAGTGAACGAGGCCATGCGCAAGGCCGAGGCCGAGGCGTCGCAGAATATGTCCCGCCTGACCGGCGGCCTGAATCTCGGCGGCCTGTTCTGATGCGCGTTTTTCCCGCCGCATTGGAGCGGCTGACAGAACAGTTTGCCAAGCTGCCGGGCATCGGCGGCAAGACGGCGCAGCGGCTGGCGTTCTACTTACTCTCCCAGCCGCAGGAGGAGGCGGAGGAATTCGCCGACGCCCTGCTCGAGGCGCGGAGATCCGTCCACCTGTGCCCCGTGTGCCAGAACCTGACGGACCGTGACATCTGCCCCATCTGCGAGGATGAGGAGCGTGACCACGGTCTCGTCTGCGTCGTGGCGGAGCCAAAGGATGTTGTCGCCATGGAGCGCGCCCGGGAATACCACGGCGTGTACCATGTGCTGCACGGCGTGATCTCCCCGCTGAATCAGGTCGGTCCGGACGATCTGCGCATCCGCGAGCTGCTCGAGCGCGTCGGCAGGGGCGGCGTGCGCGAGGTCATCATGGCCACGAATCCGGACACGGAGGGCGAGGCGACCGCCATGTACCTTTCCCGCCTGCTGCGCCCGCTGGAGGTGCGCGTGACGCGCCTTGCCTACGGCATTCCCGTCGGCAGCCAGCTGGAGTATGCCGACGAGGTCACGCTGCTGCGCGCGCTCGAGGGCAGAAGAGATATCTGAAAAACCGCTGCGATCCGAGCAATGGACCGCAGCGGTTTTTCTGTAATTCTATGAATTCTATGTGGCTCAGCGCGCTGTTCCGAGGAAGAACAGGGCCAGTGTGCCGGGGCCGGAGTGCGCACCGATGACCGGGCCGACGTAGTTGATCTCGATGCGCGGGACGTGCAGGCGGCGGCGGACCTCCTGCGCCAGGAATTCCGCGTCTGCAAGGCAGTCGCCGTGGCTGATGAAGACGGTCTGCTTTTCCGGCTCAATGGCGCTTCTCTCCATGCGGTCGACCAGCGCGAGGATGGAGTTTTTGCGGCCGCGGGCCTTCGAGACGTTGATGAGGTGGCCTTCGTTGTCCACATGAAGCACGGGCTTGATGCCGAGCGCGCTGCCGACGAGGGCCGTCGCCGCCGAGACGCGGCCGCCGCGCTTCAGGAAGAACAGATCGTCGACCGTGAACCAGTGGCACAGGTGCAGGCGGTTGTCCTCAGCGTACTTTGCAGCCTCCTCCAGCGTTGCGCCGTGCTTCAGCTCCTGCACGGTCAGCCAGACCAGCAGGCCCTGGCCCATGGAGGCGCACAGCGTGTCGACCGTCAGAACCTTCCGCTCGGGATAGCGCTCGCGCAGCTCCTGCGCGGCGATCTCGGAGGCGCTGTAGGTGCTGCTCAGACCGGATGAGAAGCCGAGATACAGCACGTCCTTGCCCTGCTCCAGATGGCGGGACATTGCCGTGAGGAACGTTTCGACGTTCGCGGCTGCGGTCTTGGCGTTTGCGCCGCTGCGCAGCATGCCGTAAAACTCGCTGGTTTTGATCTCGCGCTCATCCGGATAGTCCAGGAAGGTCCGGTCGCCGCAGTTGACACTCAGCGGGATGATATCCACGCCCAGCTCCTGCTCCAGTGCCGGATTCAGGTCAGCAGAGGAGTCGGTCATCACAACATAATTCTTTTCCATCGTTCTTACCTCCCGGAGTTCTTTACATAATACAGAAGGATCTCCGCAGACGAGCGGATGATCTTCATTTGTGTTGCTTCGTCGATCAGAATGCGGAAATTAACGCCGCCCGTGAGCAGGTTCACGAGATTGAGGTAGACCATCTCAAGATCGAGATCGCGGCGGACGGAGCCGTCCTCCATGCCGCGCACGAGCGCCTCGCGCCCCGGTTTGTCCAGCCCGGTCGCCACGGGGCGGCTGAAGCACATGTAGCGCACGGATTCCGTCAGCTGCTCGCGCAGGGCGTAGAACGCCATGTCCTGCAGAAAGCGGATGTATTCCGGATGGGCCTCGTAGGTATCGATATATGCGCCCAATATGCGGGAAAACGTCTCATAACCGTTCTCCGGCGCGCCGCTCCGGGCGGCCTCGCAGCGCGCACTGTGCTCGGCGAGATATGCGTCGAGCAGATGATTGGCGACGGCGACGGCAATGGCCTGCTTGCTGCCGAAATAGCGGTAGACGGACATCGGTGTCAGATCGGCGTCCTCGGCGATCTCGGCGATGGTGGTCTTGTCAATGCTCTGGGCGAGGAAGCGCCCCTGTGCCGCCCGAATGACGGCGGCGCGGTTCTGCTCGCGCAGCTCCTTTTGGGTCATAAGGCACCCCAGCTTTCTGATAGTAGCACTATCTATCTGTGATACATTATAACAAAACGGCGCGGGCCTGTCAACACTTCCGCGTCGAACAGACCCGCGTCAAATCGGGAATATGGTTCAGCCGAAGATCAGGATCGTGCCGATGGTCAGCACGGGCTGATGCAGCATGTAGATGAGCAGCGAATGCCGCCCGCAGAACGAGAAAAAGCGGATGACGGGATTTGCGGCGTTCACGCGCGGCAGCAGACTCTGCTTTTTGCGGTAGGCGGTGCGGCCGATGACCGCGCCGAGCAGGAACCAGCCGAAGCCCGGCAGCAGCGGGAAATAGTCGCCGCCGCAGTAGAAGCCCTGTGCGCGCAGACCGAGCGGGAACAGGAAATTCACGGGGATACGGAATGACTCGAACCAGACGCCGAGCGCCACGAAGCCAACGCCCAGCACGGCCAGCGCCCACACCGGCAGCCGCTTGAACAGCGGGAAGAGCATCATGCACACGCCGAGCAGATGCAGGATGCCGAACCAGATGAGCATGTCGCTCGGGAAGTTCAGAACGTTGACCATGAAGAACGTGACATACGAGATCACAAGGGCCGCGCCGAACACATACACGCCGCGCTGAAAGCTGCGCGAGGCCAGCGTAGCGCACAGACCGGAGAGCAGGATGAACAGAATGTGGCCGTACTGCCGGCAGAACAGAAACCAGCCAGGCAGGTCAAAGGTGAAGCCGCCGAAGGCGCTCAGGTCCCAGAAGGCGTGGATGGCGACCATGCACAGGATGCACAGCCCGCGCAGGGCATCCAGCTCCCAGATACGCTGCTTTGCGGGAAGGGAAGTCTCTTTCGTCATGCGTGCTGCTCCTTTTCCGCTTCCTCCTCCAGCACGCGGTAGGCGACCTTGCCGACGAGCGTCTTGGGAAGCTCCTCCCGGAATTCGATCTCATAGGGCATTGCATATTTGGCGATGCGCTTGCGGCAGTAGGCCATCAGGTCCTGCCGGACTGCTTCCGTCGGGGCGACGCCCGGCTTCAGCACGACGAAGGCCTTGACCTTCTGCATTTTATAGGGGTCCTTCACGCCGATGACGCACGACAGCAGAACGTTTTCGTTGCCGTCGATGATATTCTCCAGTTGGCTTGGATAGACGTTGTAGCCCGAGGTGATGATCATGCGCTTGATGCGCTGGCGGAAATAGACAAAGCCGTCTGTATCCATGCAGCCGAGGTCGCCGGTGTGCAGCCAGATGCGGCCGTCGTTGTGCCGCTGCAGAACGAGCGCCGTCTCCTTCGAATTGTCGAGATAGCCGAGCATGACCGTCGGGCCGGACAGGCAGATCTCGCCCTCCTCGCCGGGGGCGACCTCCTCTGCCGTACCGGGACGAACGATCTTGTAGAACGTATCGGGAAAGGGAATGCCGATGGAGCCGTCGCGCGCGGTATCGACCGGGGTCAGGCAGCTGGCCGTTACGCATTCCGTCGTGCCGTAGCCCTCGCGGATCTGCACCTTCGCGTTGTGCGCGCGCAGGAAGGCATCGACCTTGTGCTTCAGCTCTACGGACAGCGAGTCGCCGCCGGAGAATACGCCCATGAGGAACGACATGTCGAGCTTTTCCAACCCGGTCGTGCGCAGCAGAGCCTCGAACAGCGTCGGCACGCCGGGAATAAAGTTCGGGTGCTTTTTGCGCAGCAGGTCGGCATAGGTCCGGATGTTGAAATTCGGCACGAGGATGCAGCAGGCTCCGCCGACGAGCGCCGTGTGGATGCCGATGCCGAGGCCGAAGCCGTGGAACACGGGCATGACGGAGAGCATTGTGCAGCCGCAGATGCTCTCATAGCCGCTGGCTGCGATGGTCTGCAGCGCAAGGGCGTTGAAGTTGTAGCTGGAAAGGCAGATGCCCTTCGTCGTGCCGGTCGTGCCGCCGGAATAGAGGATGCTGGCGCAGGCATCGCACTGGCCGTCGTCCGGCGGAAGCGTACCTGCGGCTTTGCGCAGCAGGTCCGTCCAGAGCGTATAGCCCTCCTGTGGGAGCTTCGGCGTTTTGCGGCCCTGCGTCAGGTCATAGCCGAGGCGCATGAGCGGCTTCAGCTCCGGCTGCAGGCGGGCGATCCAGAGCTTCGGCTTGCGCTTGGCCCGCGCGGCGGCCGCGGCCACCTTGCCGTAGAAGCGGTCGAGCGTTAAAATGGCCTGACTGCCGGAGACGTCGAGATAGAAGCGGATCTCCTCCTCGGCGGACAGGGGATGGATCATATTGGACACGGCACCGATGCGATTGAGTGCATAGAAGCAGTCGAGCGCCTGCGGCGTATTCGGCATGCAGATCGTCACGCGGTCACCCGCGCGGATGCCTGCGGTGTAGAGCGCGAGGGCGGCGCGGTCGATGCGCGCCAGAAAATCGCGGTAGCTCGTTCTGCGGCCCATGAACTCATAGGCGGGCAGATCCGGGCATTCCCGCGCGGTCTGCGCGACGAGCTGGTAGATGGTCAGGCGCGGATAATTCAGCGTGCGGGGAATCGCACCGTAATAATTCAGCCACGGTGCTTCTGCAGAGATCGGCATAGGCTTGCCTCCTGAAATCGGTTTTCCTCATTATAGCAGAGAATTACCGGAAAGAAAAGGTACAATCGACGTCAAATGTCAGGCCGCCCGGAAAGAGCAAGTGATATTCCGGGCTTTGCCCGGAGTGATATTTTCCTATTCGGAAAGTGATATAAAAGCCTCTCGGTTTTTGTGATATTATATTCGCCCGTTAAACTGCCGCAGGCAATATCACGATGCGAAGTATCCTATCACTGTCCGAAGGACAATTTCACTCGCTGTCAGGCGAATATAACTGAGGCGCACTTCCTTCCAGAGTGCGCCGCTCGGCAGGGCATTTTTATTTTGCGGGTGTGCTGCTGTGGCCGGGCAGCAAAATCGGGCTTTCTTTTTTCGCGCGGATGTACTAAAATATAAGGGTAAAAACAAGGATAAACCATTTCGCCCTACAGCCGATCCGGCGGGGGTTTTTTGACAGGGAGTAATTATGACACAGGAACTGGAGCAGCGCTTTTGCGCCGCACGCAGAGATTATATCGCCTCGCGCTTTTCGCGCATGAATCCGCGTCAGCTCGAGGCTGTTCTGACCACGGAGGGGCCGCTCCTGCTGCTGGCCGGCGCCGGCAGCGGCAAGACGACCGTTCTCATCCACCGCATCGCCAATCTGATCCGTTATGGCTGCGCCTCCGACAGCACGGAGGTTCCGCCGGATGCCGTGCCGGAGGACATCGATTTTCTGGAGGAGCAGGCAAAATACCCAACGGAGGAGGGCGTGCAGCGGGCGGATGCCCTCTGTGCCCTGCGCCCGGCAGCGCCGTGGAGCATTCTGGCCATCACCTTCACGAACAAGGCGGCAAATGAGCTGCGCGAACGCCTGACGGACCTGCTCGGCCCGGAGGCGAACGACATCTGGGCCATGACGTTCCACTCGGCCTGCTGCCGCATCCTGCGGCGCGAGATCGAGCGCCTTGGCTATGACCGCAGTTTTACGATCTACGACACCGCGGATTCCGAGCGCGTGATGAAGGACCTCCTTCGCGAGCGCGGGCTGGACGAGAAGACATTCCCGCCGCGCGCCGTCCTCACGCAGATCTCCCGCCTGAAGGACCAGATGCAGACGCCGGAGGAGTTTCTGGCCTCCGTCAACTCGGATTACCGCCTGAAGTGCATCGGCCAGCTCTACGCGTCCTACCAGAGACGGCTGCAGGAGGCAAACGCCGTTGATTTTGATGACATCATCCTGCTGACGGTCCGCCTGCTGCAGGAATATGAGGACGTGCGCGACCACTATCAGCGCAAGTTCCGCTATGTTCTGATCGACGAGTATCAGGATACGAACCACCTGCAGTATCTGCTGGCCTCGCTGCTGGCCGGCCGGCACGAGAATATCTGCGTCGTCGGTGACGATGACCAGAGCATCTATCGCTTCCGCGGCGCGACGATCGAGAACATCCTGAATTTTGAAAACGAGTATCAGGGCGCGCGCCTCATCCGGCTGGAGCAGAACTACCGCTCGACGCAGTGCATTCTGGATGCGGCCAACGCCGTCATTGCCAACAACCACAGCCGCAAGGGCAAGAAGCTATGGACGGAGAACGGGCAGGGGGACCGTGTGCGCATCTATGAGGCCTCTGACGGCGTGGAGGAGGCCAACTACGTCGCAAACCGCATCCTGACGGATTCCCACGGCCGGAATTACGGCGATTTCGCCGTGCTCTACCGCATGAACGCGCAGTCGAACGCGCTGGAATATGCCTTCAAGCGAAACGGCATCCCGTACCGCATCATCGGCGGCACGCGCTTCTTCGACCGCGCGGAGGTCAAGGACATGCTGGCCTATCTCTGCCTCATCAACAACCGTGCGGACGACCTGCGCCTGCGCCGTATCATCAATCAGCCGCCGCGCGGCATCGGCGGCAAAACGCTCGAGGTCATCGAGCGCCAGAGCGCGGCGGAGGGCCGCCCGCTGTATTCCGTGCTGTGCAATGCGCGCTCCTACCCTGCGCTTGAGCGGGCCGAGGGCAAGCTGCAGCAGTTCGCGGAGCTGATCGAGTCGTGCGCGGAGCTTTCCCGCACGATGCCGCTGCCGGAATTCTATGACGAGCTGCTCATCCGCACGGGCTACGCCGCCATGCTCGAGCAGAAGGGCGATGTGGAGAGCCGCACCCGTCTCGAGAACGTGCGCGAGCTGCGTTCCTCCATCCTGACGTATCTGGAGAATGCGGATGCGCCGAGCCTCAGCGGCTTTCTGGAGGAGATCGCGCTCTATACCGACATCGAGCAGTATGACCGCACGGCGGACGCCGTCGTCATGATGACGGTGCACTCGGCCAAGGGCCTGGAATTCCCGGAGGTCTATCTTGTCGGCGCGGAGGACGGCCTGTTCCCGAGCGCCCGCGCCATCGGCGAGCCGGAGGAGATGGAGGAGGAGCGCCGCCTGTGCTATGTGGCTATCACGCGCGCCAAGCGCCGCCTGACCATCACCTGCGCGCACCAGCGCATGCTCTACGGCCGCACAACGGTCAGCCGTCCGTCCCGCTTCCTTGCGGAGATCCCGGAGGAGCTTGTCGAGCGCAAGCAGCACACGCAGCCGCGCTTCGTGCAGCAGGCCAAGCCGCGCCCGCGCCCGACCATGCCCCACAGCGACACGCTCGGCTCGCACCATGCATCCGGACCTGTGATCGACTTCCGCAAGGGCGACACGGTCGAGCACGACGTCTTCGGCCGCGGCCTTGTGCTGTCCGTCCTGCCGACGGGCAATGACAAAATGCTCGAAATCGCCTTTGACCAGATCGGCACGAAGCGCCTGATGGCGAACTTCGCCGCCTCCCGCATGCGGAAGCTGTAAGGAGCATACCCCGCCCGCGCCCCGCATAAGCTGCAGGGGGTGGTGGGCAGAATGACATTTGTGCAGCGGAACCGCCTGCGCGCGGCGCTTGCCGTGCTGCTGGCGGCGGTCTCGGTCCTTGTGCTGCTGACGCGGCTTCACTATGCGCCCGTGCTGGCGCAGCTGGCGGCGCTGCAGCTGGATAATCAGGCCTCGGCGGCCATCAACGACGCCGTGCAGGACACGCTCACGGCGGAGGAGATCACCTATGACAAGCTCGTCGAGCTGGAGAAGGATACGCAGGGCAATGTCACGGCCGTGCGGTCGAACGTGGCGGGGCTGAACCGCTTCCGCACGGCGCTGACGGCCCGGATCGACGAAAATCTCGCGGACCTGTCCGTTGAGGAGCTTGGCATCCCGGTCGGGAGCGTCGTGCTGCCGGAGCTGTTTTCCGGCATGGGGCCGCGGCTGGTCGTGCGCGTGCTGGCCGTGCGGACCTCGGACGCCGCGTTCCGGAACCGCTTCAGCACGGTCGGGATCAACCAGACACTGCACCAGATTTTTATCGATATTCACGTTACGGTCACGATCCTGTCGCTGGCCGGTACGCAGGAGCTCGCCGTCGATGTGACCGTCCTTGCGGCGGAGACCGTCATCGTCGGCAATGTGCCGTCCACCTACATCGGGCTGGGCGGCCCGGAGGAGGAAGGAACATGAACCCACGCGAAGAGATCGCGCACCTGACCGAGGTGCTGGAGCGGGCGAACCATCAGTACTATGTGCTCGATGCGCCCGAGATGGAGGATTATGAATATGACCGGCTGCTGCGGCGGCTGGAGGAGCTGGAGGCCGCGCATCCGGAGCTGGCATCGCCGCTCTCGCCCACGCGCCGGGTCGGCGGCGAGGCGCTGAGCAAGTTTGAAAAGGTCGAGCACGCCGTGCCGCTCGAGAGTCTGCAGGACGTGTTCTCGCCGGACGAGGTCCGCGAATTTGACGGCCGGGTGCGCGAGAGCGTGCCGGACGCCGTCTACAGCGTCGAGCCGAAGGTCGACGGCCTGTCCGTTGCGCTGGAGTATGTGGACGGCGCGTTCGTCCGCGGCGCAACGCGCGGCGACGGCCGCATCGGCGAGGACGTGACGGAGAACCTCAAGACGATCCGCTCCATTCCCATGCATCTGGACGGCGCGCCGCACCGTCTCATCGTCCGCGGCGAGGTCTTCATGCCCCGCGCGGTCTTCGCGCAGCTCAACGAGGCGCGCGAGGAGGAGGGCAAGCCGCTGTTTGCCAATCCACGCAATGCCGCAGCGGGCAGCCTGCGCCAGCTCGATCCCGCCGTGGCGGCGGAGCGGAGGCTGGATATTCTCATCTTTAACCTCCAGCTTGCAGAGGGGCGGGAGTTCACGTCCCACATTGAGACGCTGGAATTCCTGCAGGCGCTGCGCTTCCATGTTATCCCGCACACGCGCTGCACCACGGCGGATGAGGCCCTGCGGCGCATTGCCGGGATCGGCGAGACACGCGACGGCTTTGCCTTTGACATCGACGGCGCGGTGGTCAAGCTCGACAGCCTGCCGCAGCGCGCGCAGCTCGGCAGCACGGCGAAATTCCCACGCTGGGCCTGCGCCTATAAATATCCGCCCGAAATTCGTGAGACCCTTGTGGAGGACATCGTCGTGCAGGTCGGGCGGACCGGCGTCCTGACGCCGCGCGCTGTCGTCAGCCCCGTCCGGCTGGCGGGCACAACGGTCACAAGCGCAACACTCCACAATCAGGACTTCATTTCCGAAAAGGATATCCGCATCGGCGACACCGTCACCATCCGCAAGGCGGGCGAGATCATCCCGGAAATTCTTGCGGTCGTGCCGGAAAAGCGCCCGCAGGACGCCGTGCCGTTCCGTCTGCCGTCCGTGTGCCCCGTCTGCGGCGCGCCGGTCGAGCGGGACCCGGACGGCGCTGCCGTGCGCTGCACGGGCGCGGAGTGCCCGGCCCAGCTCAGCCGCAACATCGCGCACTTTGTTTCGCGCGGCGCCATGGATATCGAGGGCCTCGGCGAGGCCATTGTGGACCAGCTCATCGCGGGCGGCCACATCCATTCTCCGGCGGATATCTACTACCTGCAGCTGGATGACCTGAAGAGCCTCTGGAAGAGCGGCACGCGCGCCGCGCAGAAGCTGCTGGACTCCATCGCGGCCAGCCGCAGCGCCGATCTCAGCCGCCTGATCTATGCGCTCGGCATCCGGCAGGTCGGCGAAAAGGCCGCCAAGGTGCTTGCGCGCACGTTCGGCTCCATGGACGCGCTCATGCAGGCGGACGAGGCCGCGCTCACGCAGGTCAGCGACATCGGGGCCATCACGGCACAGAGCATCGTGTCGTGGTTTGCAAGCCCGCAGTCGCAGCACATGCTGCGCCGCCTGCGCGAGGCAGGCGTGAATTTTGAGAGCACGGCCGCGCCGGCGGACGACCGCTTTGCGGGCATGACATTCGTGCTCACGGGCGCTCTGTCGCTGTTCACGCGCGATGAGGCCACGGAAAAGATCGAGGCGCACGGCGGCAAGGCCTCCGGCTCCGTCTCGAAGAAGACGACGTATGTCGTGGCAGGCGAGAATGCGGGCAGCAAGCTGCGCAAGGCAGGCGAGCTTGGGATCCCTGTTCTGACGGAGCAGCAGTTCCTCGATATGCTGCAGGAATAAAAGCAGCTTGTCAAAAAATCCCTTCGGGCTTTTCCGCCAAGCTACTTTCAGAATTGCAAAATAGAATTTTGCAGTATTATTTTGCAATTCTGCCGCTACACGATCCTTCCCTCCGAAACTTTTGGCTGGGCAGGTTTTTGACAGTCTGAAAAACACATGACGCCCCCGTGCCGCATAGGATAGAGCACGGGGGCGTATAATTTTTCCGGCCCCGTGGGACAATATGATTACCCGCGGTACTTAGAGGAAGCTCTGCATAGATCAGCTGCGGCGGATGCCGGATATTTTTCGTCAATCCATCGGTATGAAAAACTTGAAATATTGCGCAGCCGTTGGCGGCTTTGCCGCCTTACGGATGCGGCATGCCCCTTGCGGGTACACAAAGTATTCCTGCGTTTTCCATACCTTGACTTGCCAAAAAATCTCTCGCCATCCACTCTTGCTGATCTAAGCAGAGCTTCCTGAAAGCAATCTGTGTAACGGGGGATATTTTTCTCGGAGCGTGAAACGGAAATGGATATGACTGTCAAGCGTGGCGATATTTTCTATGCCGATCTCAGTCCGGTCGTCGGCAGTGAGCAGGGGGGCACGCGGCCCGTGCTCATCGTGCAGAACGACATGGGCAACCGGCATTCTCCCACGGTGATTGCGGCGGCGATCACGAGCCAGATGAACAAGGCAAAGCTGCCGACGCACATTGAGCTGACCGGCCGGAACGTCGGCCTGACGAAGGACTCCGTCGTGCTGCTCGAGCAGATCCGCACCATTGACAAGCGCCGCCTGCGCGAGCACATGGGCAGGCTCGATGCGGCCATGATGAATCAGGTCGACAACGCCATTGCGGTCAGCTTCGGCCTGCCGAAGGGCGAAACGGAATGATGCGCCACCCTCCCGCATAGGCTGTGCGGGAGAGATTTTTGATGATGGAATTGAGCGTTTGGGAGCAGGGCGAGCAGATCGGTACCGTAACGGCGCAGCAGGATGGGCTGTTCTATATTTTTATCTGCAAAATTTCCAAGCATGCGGAACAACTGCGCCGCATTTACGTCATATCTAAATGGAGAGTGGAGTATCTCGGCATTCCGTATCCGCGCCGTGAGGGCGCTGAGCTGCAGGCCTGTATCCCGGTGTCGCATTTTCCGGACGGGCTGACGGCCGCTGCGGCGGCTGCCATGCCGCGCGGCGCGTGGCTCCCGTGGTGCGGCGAGGCGGACGGCGTTCCCATCCGCAACGGCCTGCTCAAGCAGCTGGAGGACGGCTATGCGCTTGCCCTGCTGCCCGAAGAGGCGCAGCAGCTCCCGCAATGGCTGCCGCAGGCGGCGGAGCAGGAGCTTATGGGCCGGGCGCGGCTGGTGTTCCGGCTCGATGCGGCGGGATGCATGCCCTCCATAGAAATGACAGAAAACGGAGGAAGTACCGATGAAGCGCAGAATTTTAGCGATCCTTCTGCTGGCAGCGTGCCTTCTGACGCTGCTCCCGGCGACGGCGATGGCCGTCCCGGAGACGGAGACCCGCTCGAAGGGCGGCAAGCTGATCGCCCTGACATTTGACGACGGCCCCGGGCCCTATACGCGCCGCCTGCTCGAGGGGCTGGCAAAGCGCGGCGTCAAGGCGACGTTCTTCATGCTCGGTCAGCAGGCCGAAAACTACGATGTGACGGCGGGCCTCGTCCGCGATGCCGGCCATCAGATCGCCTCGCATACATACGATCACCCGCAGCTGAGCAAAAAGACGGACTCGCAGGTGAGGTGGCAGATCAGCCATACGGCCGATATTCTCAACCGCATCACGGGCTATGGCACGCATTATCTTGTGCGCCCGCCCTACGGCGATTATAATTCCCGCGTGCTGTCGCTGCTGGACAATCCGGCCATTCTCTGGTCCGTCGATCCGCTGGACTGGAAGTACCGCAATGCCGACACCGTCTGCACGAACATCGTCAACGGAGCACATGACGGTGCGATCGTGCTGGCGCACGACATCCACTCCACCACGGTGGACGGCGTCCTGATGGCCATTGACAAGCTGCAGGCGAAGGGCTATGAATTCGTCACGGTGAATGAGCTGTTCCGCCGCCGCGGCGTCACGCTCGAAAAGGGCCACACCTACAGCTCCTGCAAGCCGACCGGCACCGACCTCGGCCCCGTAAATGCACCGACCGTCACGGAGGCGGGCGGAAAGGTCACCATCACGGCCGACAAGGGCGCAGTGATCTACTATACGCTCGACGGCTCCTCGCCGCTGGCCTCCGGCCGGGTTTATTCCGGTCCCATTGAGGCAAAGGCAGGCCAGACCCTTCGCGCTGTGGCCGCCTTTAATCTGAATGGCAGTGCCAGCGCCGAGACCGCGGTCCAGGTGCGCGGCATCTCGCTGAAGGAGCCGACCGTCTCCGTCCGGAACGGCAAGGTCCTGCTCTCGAACCCGAATCCGAATTCCGAGCTGCGTTATACGCTTGACGGCTCTGCTCCGACGGAGCGCTCGGCGGTTTACCCTTCCTCCGGTTTGGAATTTTTTACCGGAATTCTGCGCTATCGCGTGTTTGCAAAGGAGGGATGTGGCCAGACGTACACGCTCTATCTGAGCAAGTCCGGCCATCTCTTTCGCGACGTGCCCACAAATTCCTGGTATTTCGAAAGCATTGACCGGGCAGTCTCTCTGGATCTTCTTAAAGGCGTGGGAGACTTTGCGTATGAACCGGATGGAGGCCTGAACCGCGCCATGTTCGTTACGATGCTGGCGCGTGCCGTCGGCGAGAGCCTCCCGGACAGCGCAGCGGGCTTTTCCGACGTGAAGGGCGGCCAATGGTACACGGCAGCGATGAGCTGGGCCCTGCGGAAAAATCTGATCCGCGGCTATGAGGACGGGTCTTACCGCCCCGAGGCGCTCATCACGCGCGAGGAGATGTGCGTCATTCTCGACCGCCTTATGCAGCAGCGCGGCGAGACGCTCCACACCGGAAAGCTGAGCTTTGCCGACACGGCGTCCATTTCCGTCTGGGCGCGAGACAGCGTCGCGCGCATGACGGCCCTCGGCCTTATCCGCGGCGCGGAGAACAACCGCTTCTTCCCGCAGCGCACGACCACGCGCGCCGAGGCTGCGACGGTCATGCTCCGCATCTACGACCATCTGCACTGAAACACAAAGTGCCCCTGCCATGCTTGAACTGCTCCCCGTCAAGTAGACAGTGAAATAATTCAAAGAAAATTCACAGCG
>ERZ1673695.816-NODE-816-length-40450-cov-5.737888_pt1 | contig 40450 bp, 33 predicted proteins | sample MGYA00580225_ERZ1673695 | MGnify/ENA primary metagenome ERZ1673695 (study PRJEB41218, sample SAMN15661739) | gut metagenome | host: Homo sapiens | place: Canada: London | collected 2015-08-20/2019-03-30 | study: EMG produced TPA metagenomics assembly of... | reverse complement strand
CCGGAACAGCTGTTCCGGCTTTTTTATTTTTTCATTCTCTGCTGGTAAAAGCTGTTTCCGCTTTGTAACGGAATTGTTCCTTGCATTTGAAACCTGTCCATGATATTCTAAAAAAATAAAATGTTGAAAGGGAGAGAACATCACAGTGTCATCATTTATGGAACGCTTTTCACTTAAAGACAAAAACATCCTAGTAACGGGCGGCAGCCGCGGCATCGGCCGCGTGGTCGCCGGCTGCCTAGCAGACGCTGGGGCGAACATCGGCATCATTGGAACAAAAGAGCAGGCCGCGCAAAAGGCCGCAGACGAAATCGCAGCGGAATACGGCGTTCGTACCAAGGGGTACGGCTGTAATATTTCAAATCCGGACGAGGTGGAAAATGCCGTTGCCGATTTTGTCAAAACCTTCGGGCAGCTCGATGTTCTTTTTAACAACGCCGGTATCTGCCAGCATAAGCCGGTCATGGAACTCAGTTATGATGAATGGCTCAAGGTCATTGACGTAAATGTAAACGGCACTTTCCTGATGGCCCATACGGCTGCCAAATACATGATCCGGGACGGTGTGAAGGGTTCCATTATCAACACCGCCTCAATTTCAGGGTCTATCGTCAACCTGCCGCAGCCGCAGGCGGCCTATAACACTTCCAAAGCCGGGGTTGTACACATGACCAAAGTTCTGGCCGTGGAGCTGTGTGAATACGGTATCCGGGTCAATTCAATCAGTCCGGGGTATACTATGACTGAAATGATTTCAAGCGTTAACCCGGACTGGATTGCCTACTGGGAAAATGCGGTGCCAATGCACCGTCTCGCCACGCCGGATGAACTGGCGGGCGCCGTAATTTACCTGGCGAGCGCCGCTTCCAGCTATACAACCGGAGCTGACCTGATCATTGACGGCGGGTTTACCTGCCTGTAATTCCAGCGGGGAGGATTTTTATGGCAAAAAAACGTCTTAAAAGAACAGGAAAAGTAATCATCGGCACGTCGGTTTCCCTGATCCTGCTTCTAATAGCAGCCGGGGTTTGTCTGATCCTTTATCAGGAACATTTAAAGAAGATTACCCCCGTTCCGAACGATGGCTTGCAAATCGAAGTGGGAACAGCTCCTCTACCCTCCCTTGAACGATATTTCTCTTACCTTGGAAACTTTGAAACAGAAAAAGCAGATGCTCAATACACCAGCCGGGAAACCGGTACCGTATTCAAACCGAAGGAAGAGGAAACGCTTCCAGTCGGGACGTATACTGTTTCCATCCGCAGCGAAGGCTGGGACGAGCCTTTTGTCACTTCCCTCACGGTAATTGATACGACACCGCCCGTTCTCACCCTAAAAGAAGTTTCTGTTAAATATGGCGGCAATTTTACTGAGAATGATTTCATTGAGAGCTGCACAGACAACGCGGGAGGAGACTGTGATCTTTCTTTTGCGGTTACGAACACCGCCGGCAAAACGGTGGATATGCCGGCTCCGACCGCTTCGGGAAATTATACGGTGACAGTTACCGCCGCCGATGCAAGCGGAAACACCGCCGAGGTCAGTACCAGTCTGGTTATTGGTGAAAAGCCCGTTCCCAAACCTTCCGCCGCACAGAAGACGCCCTACTCTATTTCGATCAACCGCGCGCAGAATACGGTGACCATCTTTAAGCTGGACGGCAACGGCGAATATGTCCCGTTTAAAGCCTATGTCTGTTCCACAGGGGGCTCAAACACCCCGCTAGGGAACTTTAAACTTGGTGCGCGGTATGAGTGGCTGATCCTTTACGGCGGGGTATACGGGCAGTACACTACCCGTATTCACGGGAGTATCGCTTTTCACTCTGTTCCCTATTTTACCCAAAACAAAGCGGACCTGGAATATGAGGAGTACAATAAGCTTGGTTCCGCCGCCTCCGCGGGCTGCGTGCGGCTTTGTGTACAGGATGTCAAATGGATTTATGACAACTGCGGCGCGGGAACGCCTGTCACCATCTACGACGGGGATAATCCCGGCCCTCTCGGGAAGCCGGAACCCGTTAAAATTGATGTGAACAGCCCCAACCGCGGTTGGGATCCAACTGATCCGGACCCGGCAAATCCATGGAAAAATTCATAACTGGAACCAAAAAACACCCGGAAAAATCCCGGGTGTTTTTTGGTTTTATCAGTCCTCCGCCGTTATCCGGACAGCGACAACAGTTACATCGTCGGAATGGCCGTCGATCCGCCGACGGCGTGCCTCATTTGCAATCCGCCCGGCAATTTCCCTTGTGGATTTACGTGCGTTCATCTCAAGCTCGGCTTCAATCCAATCAGTCCCGGTTGCGGTAACCCCGTCTGAAACCATCAAAACCAGGTCGCCGTCCGAAAGCTTGCAGTTTTGCCGGTCAAATCCCACCCCTTTGAGGATGCCGACCGGAAGAGAATCCGATTCCAGCTTCTGCACCGTGCTTCCTTTGAGGACAAAGGTAGGCGCCGCTCCCGCTTTGAGAATTTCAATTTTTCCTGTATAGAGGTCGGCCCGCAGGATGTCGATGGTGGCAAGGGATTCGTCCGGAGCTTTGACCAAAAGGGAGGAATTGACCAGTTTGATAGCCGATTCAAAACCGAAGCCAGCCTTAATCAACTTTAAAATAAACGAACAGGTCATGACCGAATCGATCGCTGCACGGCCGCCGCTTCCCATCCCATCGCTAAGCACCAGGTGGAAAAAACCTTTTGAATCCAAGAATGATTCATAGCAGTCTCCGCAGTGCTGCTCCCCCGCCGCTGGGTATTGCTCAGCGTGGAAATCGGCGCGGTAACGGGCCATTTCAAAAAAGGAAAGCTTAACCTGCTCGCCAATCTCCGTCACACTTGGCAGGTCTAATTCCCGGTCAAGAGCTGAGGAAAGGTTTTCGCAGAGAAGCTGCTCTGAAACCGGAACCGGGGTTTTCAGGTAGAGTTCTACCCCCGTTCGGCCGTCACGGTCGGTGAAACAGACGATCTGCTCCGCATTTACGTTCAAATTGCGCAGCACGGTATGCACTTTTTCTGTTCCCCTGTCGTCTACCGAAGCTACCAAACCGATCTCTTCGCCGATTTCGCAGAGCATATCCGCTACTCCATCAAGCTGTTCAGAAGAAACCTGCTTTGCCTCCTCCACCATCCGTGCGGCCTGCTTATGTGAAATATAGCTCTGATAATTCTGATTGACGGCGTTTGTCAGGGCGCTGAACTTACAGCACTTGTTCTGAAAATACTGCGGCATCTGCTCTTCCCGGATTTTCCCCTCTTTTTTGAGAACGGGGGTGACTGTCTGGAGCGCTTGCCAGGTATCGTCGTACTGACTCTCCCAGCAGAACATTTTTAAACCGCAGTGGAGGCAGACGCTGTCCGCGCTCCGATGGTAGACCGAAGCGATGTCCGGCACAACACTTTCCTGCATTTTTACAGACACCATGTCAACCGAGGTTTTCAGGTCGTGGATGGCAAGAGAGGCAAATTTCAACCGTCCCGCAAGCCAGCTACCCTCTTTGGCGGGACTTTGTATTCCGGAAACGTCAGCCGGGGCGTTGAAGCTCTGCCCCAGAAAACGAGCGGGAAGAACGGCGATGACCGCCGCCGCTAAAAAAGAATCAAGAAGGTAGACGACTGTTGGCTGCCCGGTGCTGACGAGCAGACTTCCGCAGGTGTTGATCGCAAGAAAGACCGCTACCTGCCCGAACTTACCAATGGGTTTCAGGGCGCTGCCCAGAATTGCCGCCATCATCATCGCACCGCAGTAAGGGGCGAAATCGGCGCTGTAAAGGGCAAGGGCCGCGGCTGTTCCAGCCGCCACTGCGGCGCTTAAAAAGCCGCCTTTCCCCATAAAGTACAAAACCACAAACACGCCGGCAATCCGGCCAACAGAAAAAGTGAAAAGCCGGATGTCACAAAGTGCAACCAAAAAAACAGCCGCCACAACGCCTATGCTGATATACTCTCTAACCGTATAATGCCGCAGGTCACGGGATGAAAAGAAGGCGCGCACAGCTGTTGAGCTGAAAAAAGTTACAGCAAAGCAAAGGGCGGCCTGAAGGCCACGCAGCAAGTAGGTCATTGTTCCCGCACCTTCAACAGCTGAAGCGCCCATTCCGCAGCAGAACAGGACGCTGAATGAAATTAAACCGAGCAAAAGCGGGCTTGCTTTGAGTGTGGCGGCGGGCCGGACAAAAAGCTTGACCGCCAGCAGTAGAAGGAGCGCGGGCAGGAGAACCATCTGGTCCGCGGAATTGCCGAATAGGTAATACCCCAAGAGGCTGCCGGCAATTGCAGCATAGGAATAATTCCGGGGCAGCGCCGCCGATAGGGCGACCCCCATCCCTACAAGGCCCCCGATTAGCCGCGCGTTAGAAGCAAGTGCTGCCAACAGGATGACGATTCCATACCGGATGACGGCCTCAATCCCCTGGAAACGACCTGATTGTTCCGCAGTTTTCATTTGCAATGCTGTTTTCACGTCTTGACACCTCTGAATTTTCATTCATTCCACATAATCTGGAAATTAATACCATTATATTCCGTTTCATGTGGAGAACCTGTCAAAGCGGCGGAGCAAAAAAAGCAATATTACGGGTTGTTCTGCGGAAATACCTAAAAACTAGGGGAAGCGACAGGAATTGTCCCCTCAACCGGCTGCATTTTATGTGGAAACCGTTCTCTTCTGATAAGATTATGTTTCTGCTGTTCCAATCCTTTTGCAGCATGGCTTTTATTAGGAACCAGCCAACAAATTAATATTTCAGAAATTGTTTATACATATATTGTACATCATTTTTATGGGTGATTTGCTATATTTTAGGTAACCGAAAAACCGATCTTACAACGACTTAAAAAGGCGGCAGCAGGCATTTAAAAACACATCAGAAAGGGTTTGATTAGGAATGAGAGTTTACTCTGGAGAATTCACTAAAATTTATGATCCCAGCGTGGTCGATGAGGTCACAGGGGATGTCTGGCCCTGGTATATCAACGACCATACTATCATTAAAGGACCGGACGGCTGGCACCTGTTCGGCATTACCCACGAGGAGCCCGCTGATCCACTCAACGAAAAAAACCTGGCCCACGCCATCGGCGAAAAGTTGACGCAGGGAATGTGGAAAAAGCTTCCCTACGCCTTGCGGTACAGCCCTGCCGACAATGAAACCCACCTCTGGGCGCCCCATGTCATTCTGGTCGACGGGCTCTATTACATGTACTACTGTGCCGGAAGCCCGTTCGGGAACGACACTTACCGGATTCACCTTGCAACCTCGCCCGATCTTTATAACTGGACCCGACATCCGGAAAACCCCATGGTAATCGACGGGTTTGACGCGCGCGACCCAATGGTTTTCCGCGTTGGGGACGAATGGGTCATGTATTATACCTGTAATGCTTCCCCCAAAGGCGGCTGCCACTGTGTTGCCTGTGTGCGCAGCAAAGACCTTATCCACTGGGACGGGAAACGAAACGTTTTCATCGACCCGATTGTCGGTACCTGCGCTGGGCCCTGTGAATCGCCCTTCGTTATCAAACACGGGGAAAAATACCTGCTTTTCATCGGCCCCCGGAACCTATATTCTGAAACGGGCGTTTTTGTCAGTGATGACCCTTTCCACTTTAATATAATGAATCAGGTTGGAACAATTCCCTCACACGCAGCCGAAATTGTAGAGGATGACGACGGCAAGCTCTACATCACCCGCTGCGGCTGGGGAGAAGGCGGCGTTTACATTGCCCCGCTGTATATTGAAGACTGACGTTAGACGCCATATAGGCGTCCAAAAAAACGGCATGGAATTCAAATTGAATTCCATGCCGTTTTTTACTTTATTGTTCCAGCTGCTTAATTCCCTTTCGAATCCGCCTTAAGGATTCTTCTTTTCCAAGAATTGCGCAGATTTCAACGCCGCCGCCCGGTGTAAACTGCTTACCCGATACCGCAACCCGAACCGGCCAGAGGATTAGGCCGTTTTTCACGCCTTTTTCAGCTATCAGGTCGAACAGTGCTTTATGAATCGCCTCCTCGGTCCACTCGCCGAGCCCTTCAAGGACTGGAAGAACCGCTTTGAGGCTTTCCAACGAGTTTTCCTCGTTGGTCTTCATCTTTTTATGGCAGTAAAGGGTGTTGTCGTAAGCAGGGAGCTCATCGATGAAATCCACCTGCTCCGGAATATCAGTAAACAGCTCGGTGCGGGATTGAAGGACCCGCGCAATCAGCCTGGTATCCACATCCTCCCGCTTACAGGTCTGGCGGATATAAGGCAGCGCCAGTGTTTCAAACTCCTCAAGCGGAAGCCGGCGGATATACGCCCCGTTAATTGCCTTGAGCTTGACCGGGTCAAAAATTGCCGGAGACTTGGAAATACCGGAGATATCAAACTCCTGTACCAATTCATCCAAGGTAAAAATTTCTTCCTCCCCTTTTGGGCTCCAGCCCAGCAAGGCGATATAGTTGACGACCGCCTCAGTTAAAAATCCCTTTTCAATCAGGTCCTCAAAAGAAGCGTCTCCGTTTCTTTTGGAAAGCTTTTCCGTCTGGTTTTTCATGACCGGGGAGCAGTGGACATAAACCGGTTTTTCCCAGCCGAACGCCTCGTACAAAAGGTTGTATTTTGGGGTGGAGGAAAGGTACTCGTTCCCGCGGATAACATGGGTAATTCCCATTGTATGGTCATCGACAACGTTTGCGAAATTGTAGGTTGGCATCCCGTCGGTCTTAATCAAAATTTGATCGTCAAGCACGGAATTTTCGACTGTGATATCGCCAAAGACCTCGTCATGGAACGTGGTTGTCCCTTCAGTCGGCATTTTCTGCCGGATGACATAGGGAACACCGGCTTTCAGCTTTTCCTCAATTTCCTCTTTGGTAAGGCTGCGGCAGTGCCCGTCGTACTTCGGCGCCATGCCGGAGGCCTGCTGGATTTTTTTGAGCTCCTCCAGCCTGTCTTTATCGCAGAAGCAGTAGTAAGCATGTCCGCTCTCAACAAGCTTCAGCGCGTATTCTTTGAACATTCCCATCCGTTCGCTCTGAATATACGGGCCGCAGGGGCCGCCGATGTCTGGGCCCTCGTCCCATTTAAGCCCTGCCTTGCGGAGGGTATTGTAAATGATATCAACCGCGCCTTCCACATAACGTTCACGGTCGGTATCCTCAATTCTCAGTATAAATTTCCCGTTTTTGTCCTTGCGGGCAAGCAGGTATGCATAAAGGGCGGTGCGCAGGTTGCCCACATGCATATAGCCGGTCGGGCTGGGTGCAAATCTGGTTCGAACCGTCGGCATATCAGTACTTCCTTTCCTGTTTGTATATCTTCATAATAGTATCGTTTTAATAACCTTTTGTCAATTGCGGGAAATTGGGAAATTATACAATTCCAAATAAAGAACAAGAAATAAAGCCCAAATACAAATCAATACAAAGCTTTTTCAGATATCTGAACAACGCTATATAATCCTGCGATCCACTAAACTGCTCATATTTTTATTTTCCGGATGTGATATAAATTCTATAGCCGTCGTCTGAACTGAGTTGTTCCACCGAAATAAGGAGCTCACCGTCTGCAAAAGTATATTCCTTCCGTTCTATTACTTCAGTTCCCGGCACAGCAGCCTTCCTTCCATTAAATCTTGTTCGTTCCAGAGTTACAAAGGCTCTATCTCCAAGAAAATCCGGAAGCCCTTTCAACAAAAAATCCATGGTTCCTCCGTTAGTCTCTCCGCCAAAGAGAATACTAATATACCCTGCTTTCTCATCCACACAGGCAAAGGCATCCAGAGCACGAATCTGCTCCGGCTCCGGAGGAGACACTTCCACCATCTCGCCGGACATTTCCGCATACCATTTATAAAACCAATAACCGCCGTTTGGCTTTCCGTCATCCGTCAGCAATGACCCCAACCGACCGGGAACATTCCAAAAACTTTGGCAGGCACTTTCAACGGAATATCGCTCAAATTTTGCAATTAGAGGAGCGCAAGCGCCAGGCTTTCCTTCGTCTTCATGCCACTCTCCGCCACTATATTCGTTAATGGCAACCGGTCTTGCCGAAATGCCCAATTCCTTTTCAAGCCTTCTGTAATCGTGTATATTCTCTGTGAAATTTTCATCTGCCAACTGATGCCAGCAGATGATGTCCGGCAGGGTCCCTTCTTTTTTCTGGTGCTCTAGAAAACGGCGCATAATGGAAGAGGTATAAACCGCTAAGCAAGGGCCAAGCAGCTTTTCATTTGGGGCAAGCTCCCGCATTTTTTGATGTGAACAACTGTAAAACTCATCAAAAGTCTGATGCCCAGAGGCCTTTGAAGAAGCAAAACCACTGGTCTGCTGTACAAACCCTCCCATAACGGAAATTTCCGCCTCATATCGGACGGGAGTGCCGTTTTGAACGTCAAGATAATCCAGTTCAATATATCCATTTCCGGCACGGGAAAACTTTATTGTATTTAATCCCGCCTTTAGGTTAACTTTCCAGGATATATCGCCATATCCGCCGGAAGAATACCATCCGCCTGTAACGGGGTAACTGACTAGAATGTTTTCTCCCCCGTTTACTGACATCCACTGCAAATGTTCTTTTCCGCCATTTGCATAGCGCATTGTAATTTGGTATTCACCCGACTCCGGAACGGTTACACGAAACATTAAGTGATAATCCATTGTATCCGTACGGGACACCAAAAACTGCCCTTTCCAGGTTCCGTCCGGTTCGTTCCATATTTCGTAGCAATGAATATTGTCAATTTTTGCGCGTTTCATTTTTTGAACGGCCCACGTGAGCTTTTGAAACCAATCCTCCAGGCCATAATAATCATACCATCCGGGAAAAAATTCAGATAAACGTATTTGCAGTTTGCCGCCGAATTCCCCGACCTGTTCCGCAACCGCCACTGCATCCCCGAAATTCTGCTGGCTGGTTTCACTGGCAAGGGGGCTACAGCCAATCACACCCGGACGGATTTCAGAAATATATTTCCGACAAGGGGCATTCTCAATCACGCCGTAAAGAGAGCCGGTTGCCACATGGGCGACATTGCCAATCCGTTTTGCAAAGTTAATCTCACAGCTTTTCACAAAAATCCCTTCTTGTTCCCCTTATTTTGATTGCAAACAATTATAACAAAACGTGTTTTCCGTGTCAATCAGCATCAATCGCTTCATTGGCAGCATCCTGCAAAAGTAGTAGATTTAACGTATTCGCAGTATTTTAACGGTGATTGGAGGAAAAGTAATGTGCTTTGATTTATCTCAAGTCCCTTTCAGCAAGTGGGGATCCTATTTTGCGATCTCTGGACTTACCGGCTTTATGAAAAAAGATGCGCAAAAGCTTTGCCTCAATCTCCCGGCACTGCCAGGGGTTCTAATGCAATAAAATACCCGCACATGTTGGCTGCGCGGGTATTTAAAATGACTTTACCTGAAAATTGGCTCGAGCTGTTTGCGTTCGAGCGCCGCTTCCATTGCATCCCCCAGCAGGTCGAACCGTGCCACCAGGGAATTGGGCTTCTGGTTGGGATTATCCTGCCGCATTGGGACAAAATAATAATGTTTTGTGTTGAGAAGCGCGCCGAAATTCTTGGCACTCCCGCTCAGCGCGTCGTTTGTAGAAATTGCCAGCAATACCGGCTTTGCCCCCCGGAGATGGGATTTCACCGCCATTGTAACCGGAGTATCGGTTATTGATAAAGCGAGCTTTGCCAGGGTGTTTCCCGTACAGGGGGCAACCACCAGCAGATCGAACATATTTTTCGGGCCAATCGGTTCGGCCTCCTGTATTGTTTTCATAACAGGACGGCCGCAGACCCGTTCCAGTTCCTCAATAAAATCCAGCGCCCGACCGAACCGGGTGTCTAAATTTGCCGCGTTGTAAGACATAATCGGCGTGACGTCATAATTTCTCGCCAGCTTCGCCAACTGGTCAATTACCTCGCGGAAGGTGCAGAATGACCCGCAGAGGGCGAATCCAACCCGTTTCTTACTCATCTGCTTCCACCTCTTTCCGCCAAAATATTCTGTATGGTATCGCAGATGATCTCACCCGAGGTGACCGGCGCCACCTTTCCCGGCAGGGAGAGGGCCCAGATCACCTTGATCCCTAATTGTTTTGCCAGTTCAAAATCCACCCCCCGTGACAGCGGAAAGGGTAAAAAACCGCTTTGAAGAATTTAAAATGGCCTTTTACAGCGCTATTTTTCTCCTTTTTACCTATACGGTAAGAAAGCCTTGATTTGACCAAGAATATGGTATGCTAAAAATTAGCGGATTTTATGTTTGAGCAGCACGGTTAGCTACATTTAAAAGGCCCCTTATTTTCTCCCGTGACAGATCTCTGCCTTTCCTCAAATTTATCAGCTTCCAAAACAGACTGCGTTTTCCCTTAAATATAATTGACGGATTATATATCACGTTGTGTTAACAGTATAAAACTTTATAAAACACCCCCGCCCGGCGGCCGCCGGGCGGGGGTGTTATTGAGACAATTTATAAAATTACCGGTGCTCTCCCATGAAAAAAAGGGCGACGGTGCCTGCGCCGGAATGGGTGCCGATGACCGGGCCAATAAAGCCAATCCGGATATTTTTAATCCCAAAGCGTTTTTTCACCTCAGCCGCAACAAATTCGGCATCCTCAAGACAATCGCCGTGGCTGATAAAGACGATGTCGTTCTTCATCCCACCCATACACTTTTCCATATTGTCCACCAGCGCTATAAGCGATTGCTTTCTCCCGCGGATTTTCTGTACCGGAATCAGTCTGCCTTCATCATCCACATGCAGAACAGGTTTGACCCCAAGCATTGAGCCAAAGACGGCGGCAGTTTTGGAAACCCGCCCACCCCGGTGGAGATGAAACAGGTCGTCAACCGTAAAATTGTGGCAGACGTTGAGCTTGTGGCTTTCCAGCCACTCAGCTGCCTCATCAAACCCCTTCCCCTCATTTTTAAGCTGGACCGCGTAATAAAGGAAAAGGCCCTCTCCCATAGAAGCGCATTTGGAGTCAACGACAACCACCCTGGCGGCTCCGTACTTCCCATTCAAATCTTCCGCCGCAATAACGGTGCTCTGGTAACTGCCGCTGAGCGCGGAGGAAAAGGCGATATGCAGAACGCTAATCCCCTGTTTGAGATAACTTTCAAACAAACTTTCCGCCTGGTCTGGATTGACTTGGGCGGTCTGCGGCATAGAACCGCTCCGCAGCTTTTGGTAAAAGTCCTCCGGTGAAAGCTGGTCGTCTCCTTTTCCGGTATAGGTGACGTCGTCAACAGTATAAGACATTGTTAAAACGTCAATGTTGTTTTCACTCAAAAAGCTTTGCGGCATATCGCAAGTCGTATCGGTGGTGATTACATAATCCATAATTGTACTCCAATACTTTGAATTTTGTACCATTGTAGCATAAATCGTTTGTTTTGAACAGTTCTTTTACCCACATTTATAATAATTTTATCCATCCATTTTCTTTGACGTCCGCCGGAGCGCCTCACAGTAAACCGCTCCCAGTACAAACTGGGGGAAAACAGCGGAAATGTGGTTCATTTTGCGGGCCGGAAACGTTCCTTCGTCAAGCTGGCGGAGCCTCTGGCAGGCAAAGTGCAATAAATCCGGGCCGCTCAGTCTGCCAAGGCGGTCAAGCTTTTCTTTTGGGGAAAGCCCGCCGTCCAAAATAACTTCCCGCACGCCGGGCGGGAGGGAATCGGCGGTTTTAAGCTTTTCCCTAATCGCTGAGTGGAACCTGCACGACGTATAAACCGCTGTGTCGTCAAGCCCCAATATTCCGGCGGCGCATTCCGCCGAACGTAAAAGGGCCCGCTCCAGGCTGGGAACGCCTTCCCGGCTGAGATACCCTCCCAGCGCCCGTTTGAGGTGAGCCATTGCGGCAACGTGGTCAAAACTGTAGGAGTAAGATTTAACGCAGCTGTGAAAAAGCCTTGCATATTCCCGTTTCAGCCTTTTGCATTCTCCCTTCAGAAAGCCTTTTGAAAATGAATAGATATCCCCTTCCAGCCTGCCGAAAGCCTTCATACAGTCCTGGTAACCCCAATTCATATTCTTCATTGTCTGCGACGGATTAAAAACCAGCAGCGGTCCCAGCGTACTCCGCTTTTTCCGCCCGATGCGTATTATTTTTATCCCTTTGTTACGCACCGGGCGAACCAGGTTAATGTCCTGCAGCTCCACCGCAATAATTTCTTCCGCTCCCATTTCAATGGCGAGATTGATTGGAACATTGTCAAAAAAGCCGCCGTCCACGTACTGTTTCTCATCGATGACATGGGGCTGGAAAGCTGGAAAGCAGGCGGCTGAGGCCATCAGGTAATCCTTGAGCTTCTCACGGGGAATCTCCTCTTTTTTGAGAACCAGCGGCCGGAAGCTGGGATAGGCGACCGTCACCAGCCCGAAATCGACCGGGGAAGCGTAAAACCGGTCGTAATCAATCACCCGTTCAAGGGTATTGGCCAAAGGGGAAACATCGGCTCCACCCCGGAAAACGCTCTGACGCAGGAACTCAAACAAGCCCTCGGCTTTCCGGGCCGTTTCAGGCAGCGTAAGGTTCATCACCTGCTCCGGGGTCAGAGCTTTCCACATTTCAACCGCTTTTTCATAATCCCCCTGAACCATCATCAGGCCGTTGAGCGACCCGACCGACGTGCCGGTGACAATCTGGAAATCCAATCCCATCTCCCGGAGCGCTCTCCATACCCCCACTTCGTAGCCGCCGCGGGAACCACCGCCCGATAGTACAACCGCACGTTTCATTTTAACGCCTCCTTTTCCAGTCCTTCTTGGCTTTATTATATCCATTCAGGCTTCAAAATTCAAACATCCGTTCGCAAATACAGGGTCAGGCGCTTTTCCTCATCCATCTCTACCCGCTCCAAAACGCTTTGGAATAAAAGGCCTGCATCCGAAATACCGGCCCGCACGGGTACAGCGCCATCTCGGTCCAGTTTTTCTTCCAGCCAACAAAAGACCGCCCGGTTCAACTCATCTTCCCGGCAGCAATGGGAGCGGCAGCGCTTTCCTCCGGAACGCTTCCATCCACCGCAGACCGCGTAGCTGTACCTGCCCCGGGAAACAAAAGACATCCGGCTGCCGCAGGACGCGCAGAACAAGAAACCGCTCAGAGGATGTTCCGGCCCCGGCGTGCGGCGTTGAACTCCAGCCTGCACCCGTTCAAAAACGTCGCGGCTCACCAAAGGCTCATGGGTATTCCGCACGGTGATCCATTCCCCGGCGGGAAGAACGCGCCGGCGATCTACCTTGTAATTTATCTTTCGGCTCCGGTTCTGGGTCAGATCGCCGCAGTAGGTGGGGTTTGTCAGAATTCTCTTGACAACGGTATCGCTCCAGTGCGCCGTATTACTTCCACGTTTTACCGACGGAGGGGGTACCCCCTTGCCGTCCAGCCAGCGGGCGATTGCCGTATAGCCTTCCCCCATAAGCCGCCGCTCAAAAATGTGCCGGACTGTTTCCGACTCCTCCGGTTCCGGCTCCAGCCTGTTTTTGGATTCCGCGCTCTTCCGGTAGCCGTAAGGGGCGACGGCCCCGATGAATTCCCCATTTTTTTTCTTTGCTTGCAGGGCAGTTACCACTTTTTTGGAAATATCCTTTGCGTAGAGGTCGTTGAAAGCGGCCTTAAACAGCCCCATATCGTTTCCAGCTGCCTCCCGCTCAGTGTCGATCCCGTCGTTGACGGCGATAAAGCGAACGTTCCGAGCTGGAAAGTACCGCTCATAGTAATACCCGGTATCAATGTGATCCCTTCCCAGCCGGGAAAGATCCTTAACCAGAACTGTATCGATCAGTCCGCTTTCAATGTCTGCGATCATCCGCCGAAATCCGGGCCGATCAAAATTCGTACCGGTAAAGCCGTCGTCTATGTAGGCGTCGTAAACCTCCAGCCCGTTTTCAGCCGCATACCGGAGCAGGAAAGCGCGCTGGTTCACTATGCTCTGAGATTCGCTTTTGCGCTCCTCATCTTCCCTTGAAAGTCTCAGGTAAAGAGCTGTTCCCCTCAAAGTTTGTTCCTCCCTTTTCTCGGCGTCGGGCCCCAAGCGCCTTTTTCACCGCGTCAGACAGAAGCGGGCCTCCCTTTTTTGGAAAAACCGCCGCAATGGTAACCTGTTTGGATGGCATTGGCCGCGTCACTCCTTTTTATCCTTTACCACAACCATATGCATCCCATTCGTTTTTTATCCCCGTTGCCCGCCCCGCCGGGTTTTGAAGCAAGATCCAGAACTAGACAACGGTCTTTTAACTTCGACAAAACTCCATGGTCAAAAAGCTTTGCTGGGACTGTGTTGACAATGTAATCAAAGTTCCCGGCTACCTCTGCCATCCGGCTGATATGTATTCCTTCACAGCCGTAGACCTTCGCCCACGCAAGGTCGGAATACTTTCTCGCGGCTATGGTAACCGTTACACCGAGCGCCGTCAGATATTTTGCCAGAACTTTTGAAATCCGCCCAAACCCGGTAATCAGGCATTTGGTGCCGAACAAGGTGGTGGGCAGCTCCTGCATTAAAATTTCCAAAGCGCCCTCGGCTGTAGGTATTGCGTTGAGGACGGCCAGTTCCTCCCGCTCCAGATAATCTACAACCTCCAGGCCGCGGTCGTTACAAAGCGTTTGAAAAGGCTTTTCAATCTTCCCCCCGAAAATGACGGTAGACGAGTCCGCTTTCTGCAGCACGGCTTCCAGCCCCAGGTACTTTTTGGAAAGCGGCGTGTTGACGGTGACCCCGTCGTTGGTGACAGGAAGCGGCAGGATAATACAGTCGAGCCGTTCGGTGATTTGGGACGGTTGATCAACCGGAATGAGCCGTTTATCCAGTTCAAAAGCTTCGTCAAAACAGACGATGTATACTTTGTTTCCCTGGCGTGCCAATGCTTTGGCCAGGTAAAGCTGGCGCAGGTCGCCGCCGGCGACCAGATAAGTCTTATCTATAATCATGGAACAACCCCCATAGGATTTTCTTTTATATCCTATGAGGGCAGCTGCTATTCGGTTCATTCAATTTTATGGGTAAAAAGAACAATATTTGTCAGTTAAACGCCTTTATTTTATTTTCCGAGCCAAAAATCTGCCGCTTCTTGTGCACCCTGCCAAATCCCCCCGGCAGCAAGCAAAAACACCCGCATTTCACGGGGCAGCCACGGACTGTACCCGAATACCCACTCCGCCGCATTTTCCGCCTTTTCAGCGGAAACGGCCCTCTTTTCAGAAAACAGCGTAAATTCATATGAAGTTCCGCTTTTCTGTACGGTTGCAACCTCTCCCTCACCGTAAAGGACGGAAGCCGTATTATAAAGCGCGACGGAGGAACCCGCCAGAAAGACGAGCAGCAGACATGTAATGCAAAACGAGATCAGCCCTTTCCTGCAGGCTTCTTTTGTCAACTTCCTTTTTTTCATAATACTCCTTTTATGACTGAATACTCTTTAACGCCTTTACAAGGGATTTTCCTACCAGTTCCCCGGCGTAAATGACTTCTTCCATACTGTTGGCGTGCCCACCCATCTCCAGCAGGATTGACCCGGTGGTCAGGTGCTGATTGTATTTCCGGTAATCGAAAAGAAGCGGCCGGGCAAAGCCGGGGTAATCCGCCTCCATCTGGCTTTGTAGAAGGGCGGCAAATTTCAAATTCTGGAAATAATTTGGGTAGCCCATCGTCCCGTCGTCACAGCCTGAAATAATCATTACCTGCGCGGCGTTTTTGCCGTTGACATTTGCCACCGGGGCAATTCGGGTACCGTCTTTCTGTTCAATAGCGTCGCGGTGAACGTCGAGCACCACCTTGATGGTGGGATACTGTTTCAGGTAATTCTGAACCGTACCGGCAGAACGGTCGTAGCAGCCGGGAAAGGTCGGGTAATCGTGCAGTGTTTTGTCGTGCAAAACGCCAATTCCCGCAGCTTTGAGCTGTTTTTCAATTTCATCCCCTACTCGGCAGACGTTGTACTGGTTGTCGGTTGTACGGGAGTTAAAGTTCTTGTCGAACCAGTCGAGCGTCTGGCGCTCATAGCTCTCTGTAGTATGGGTATGCATAATCAGCACCTGTGGTGCGTCCCCTTTGTCAATTTTAAAGGCGGGCCCCTGCGAAATCTGCGCCATAATCTCTTCTTGGGTATGTGTGGTCAGGTTCTTAATCCAAGCGTTGTTGGAAATCTGGAACTGAACCGAACTGGCCGCGCCTTTATACTGGCGGCGAATAATATCTCCGGCATCCGCCGGCCGGGTTGGCGTCTCTTCCGAGGATTGGGAAGACGTTTCAGATGACACGCTTTCCGGCTCACTTTCGGAAATATTCCCCGAATCTGGAACCGTATCCACCGGCGCACTGGAAGAATCATCAGATTGGGAGGCCGTAAACTCTTTCGCCAGCAGCTCCTTTCCTCCTTCGGGCAAAGTCAGACCCGCCGACCAAACGGCAAGCTGGTAGGCGGCCGCATTGATATAGGGCAGGCTGTTGAGCACGCCCTGATATAAAAAAGGGCTCAGCAGTATAAGGGTCAGCACAGCCATCACCCTTCTTGCAATCCGTTTGTTTTTGTTACGATTCATTTTCAACACTCCGTTCCGCTGTACAGCTGGGATTGGCGTCTTTCGCCTGTTCCCATATATATGTTGGAACCGAGCCTAAAATGTACCTTTATTCTGTCAATCCAAGGATGTCCTCAACAGATAAACTGGGTTGTAGCGCCTTATTGATAGCGAGTGCCAGCATAGAGGACGCCTTGTCTATAATCACGTCGATTTCCCGCGGGGTTACCATACAGCCTGAAAGTTCCTCCGGCTCCGGGTTTTCTCCAGCCGGGGAGCGAACTACGACCGAAGCCGCATCCACTACCGTTGGAATCCCGAGCGCAACGACCGGAACGCCGAGAGCATCCCGGTTGAGGGCCTTTCTCTTGTTCTGTACGCCCGATCCCGGAGAAATACCGGTGTTGGTCAGCTGGACCGTTGTGCCAAGCCTGTGGATGCTGCCGGAGGCAAGTGCGTCAACAGCGATAACCGCAGACGGCTTGATCCGGTCGCAGACCGAACGGATAAATTCAGCCGTTTCAATCCCGGTCTGTCCCAGCACGCCCGGCGCCATCACCGCAACCGGGCGAAGATCTGAAAGGCCCTCTATATGGTTGCTCCCATCGGTAACATGGCGGGTTGCCAAAACGCCTGCGGCGGTTTTAGGCCCTACAGCGTCAGGGGTGATCTGCTCATTTCCAAGCCCCGCTACCAGAATCAGCCCCTCGCCGGGAAGAAGCTTTTGCAGTTCCTCTGCGACAACTGAAAGCTCGCCCTCAAAATTAACGCTGACCGACTGGAACGGGGTCAGGTCAATCGTCACATAATTACCAACTGCCTTTTTCAGTTCATCCGCTGTTTTTTCATCGCGGACGGCGACCTCCGTAACGGTTACGCCCTCTTTGGAATACTGGCGCTTTACAACCCCGGCAGGCTCTTTTTCAAGCTGTTCTACACTTTCTACGGCCAAATCGGTACGGATTTGTGGATCCATTTTCATTACTCCCGCCTTTTCGATTATAATTTTGCTCTTTTAAAAGAAAAAACTTGCTTTTTTTTTGAATTTATGGTAGTATTATTGATGCTGTCACAGCGCCGCTTGTGTCTTAAGGTGAAAGCCTTGGCGGCCTGTGGTTCATAGTTATAAGCTTATTGTGTTCCAAAACCGGTTTGCTTATGTGAAGGAGGTGCAAAAAGATGCCGAACATTAAATCTGCAAAAAAAAGAGTGAAAGTTCTCCAGACCAAAACCATGAGAAATAAGGCAGTGAAGTCGAACCTCAAAACTGTTTTGAAAAAAGCGGACGCCGCTGTCGCCGCAAATGCAGCCGATAAAGAAGTCGCTGTCCGTCTGGCTATCAAAAAGGTCGACCAGGCTTGTGCAAAAGGTCTGCTTCATAAAAATACCGCATCCAGAAAGAAAGCTCAGCTTGCACGCAAATTGAGCGCCAACGCATAATTGCGGTTCGTTTTTACAGTTCGCCACCTCTCAGAGCTGTAAGAAACAAAAAGATGAACGCGTATGTTTCCATACGCGTTTTTTATTTTTTATGCGGACTGTTTCCGGATACAAGCCCGTTATATTTATAGAAATGTCTGATGTCTTCAATCGCCTTTGATTCTGTTTTTATTATTATTTCCGAATTAAAACCATTTAAAAAGGCAATTTTTATATACTAATTGTAATATTTTGCCATGTTATTCAACAATTAAACGAATTATAGCTTGCTTGGTCAAAATTCCAACTCATAAATTAAAAAACCGCCGGGATGTTTTCCGGCGGTTTTTATTATTCTTCTTCCTGTTTTGCCTGATTCCAGACACCCAGTACTTCCCGCATGACTTCAACAGGCCCCGCGTTTTTCATCTTGACTGAAAGATAAGGTTTCGCCCCGGCGTTGACCATTACCCGGCCCTTGAGCTTACCAACAAGCTGGGAGGCAAGCTCCATGTTCAGGTGTTCCGGGTAGAAAAGGAGATTCCCTCCTTTTTGGCTGATCTCGCTGATACCAAAGCCCGATGCAGTATTCCGCAGAAGCGCGACGTCAACCAGCCCCTTGACTGCTTCGGGCGGTTCGCCGAACCGGTCGATCAGCTCATCCAGCACGTCGAACGCATCGTCTTCCGACTTGACCGAAGCAATCTTCCGATAGACGTCGATCCGCTGAGACAGGCTTTCTATATACCGTTCGGGGATGTGGGCCTCCACCTGGATATCGACCAGGCACTCACCGGCGGCCTGAGCCGGCTTCTCCCCCTTGTGCTCACTGATCGCGTCAGACAGAAGCCGCAGGTACATATCGTACCCGACAGCCTCCATATGCCCGTGCTGTCTGGCCCCCAGAATATTCCCAGCCCCCCGGATTTCAAGGTCGCGCAGGGCAATCCGGAAGCCGGAACCGAACTGGGTGAATTCCCGGATGGCCGACAGCCGCTTGGTCGCAACCTCAGAAAGCACCTTGCCCCGCCGGAAGGTGAAATAGGCGAAGGCGCGGCGGTTGGAGCGGCCAATCCGGCCACGGAGCTGATAGAGCTGGGAAAGTCCCATATTGTCCGCGTCGTCAATAATCAGGGTATTGACGTTTGCCACATCTACCCCCGTTTCGATAATTGTGGTACAGACCAGGACGTCGATTTCCTGTTCCATCAGCTGCCGCCAGATTTCTGACAGCTCATCCTCGGCCATCCGGCCGTGGGCGATCCCGATCCGCACGTCGGGAATCCGCTCCTGAATCCGGGCGGCGCAGCTGCGGATACTGTCGATCCGGTTGTGGATATAGTACACCTGCCCGCCCCGCCGCAGTTCCCGGCGGATAGCGTCGCAGATCACGCCGATATCGTGTTCGATGACATAGGTCTGAACCGGGTGGCGGTCCTGCGGCGGCTCATCAATAACTGACATGTCCCGAATACCCGACATCGCCATATTCAGGGTGCGGGGAATCGGAGTGGCGGAGAGGGTCAGCATGTCGACGCCGCGGAACATCTCTTTAAATTTTTCCTTATGGGCAACGCCAAACCGCTGTTCCTCGTCGACAATCGCAAGGCCGAGCGCCTTGAACTCAATATCCTTTTGAACCAGCCGGTGAGTGCCCACCACAATATCCACTTCACCGGTTTTGAGCTTTTTCACAACCTCTTTTTGCTGCCTGGGGCTGCGGAACCGTGAGAGGAGCTCAATATTGACTGGAACACCCTCAAACCGCTTTATGATATTCTGGTAGTGCTGCCAGGCTAAAATGGTGGTCGGACAGAGGATGGCGCACTGCCGCCCGTCCTCCACGCACTTAAAGGCGGCACGGAGGGCAACCTCGGTTTTTCCAAAGCCGACGTCCCCGCACAGAAGGCGGTCCATCGGGACAGGTTTTTCCATATCCGCCTTAATTTCCTCGGCGCAGCGGAGCTGGTCGTCAGTTTCCTCATAGTCGAAACGGTCCTCAAATTCCCGCTGCCATTCGTCGTCCTCCGGGAAAGCGTGACCCTCCACCTTCATCCGTTCAGCGTAAAGCCGGATAAGTTCATCCGCCATGTCGTCAACCGCTTTCTTGACCCGGGCACGGGTCTTTTGCCATTCGCCTGAATTGAGGCGGTTGAGCTTGATTTTGCTGTCGTCTTTCGGCCCGATATATTTTGAAACAAGGTCGAGCTGGGTAACGGGGACGTAAAGGGTATCCGCCCCAGCGTACTGGATTTTGATATAATCCTTAACGATCCCATGGAGGTCGAGCTTGTGGATTCCGTCAAAAATGCCGATACCGTGGCTGACGTGGACAACCGGGTCGCCCACTGTCAGATCAGTCAGCGAACGGATCTCCTCGCCCCGCTTTTTGGGCCGTTTCTTTGCAACCGTCCCTGGCTTTACACTGGTGACGACCGCAAGTTTAATTTCCGGGTATTCAAACCCGGAAGAGAGTTTATTTTCAAGAACAAACACCTTGCGGTATATAATGTCCTTAACGTCCTTTGTATAATCGGCGGGGAGTCCATGCTTTCTCAGATCGGAAGCAAGGGTTGACGCCGATTTCGCCGTTCCCGCCAGAACAACACAGCAATATCCCTGCGTGACCAGCGAGGTAAGGTCTTCCGCCAGCAGCTTCAATTCACCGCCCCAGGCGGAGGTCTGGACAGCCGTTGCGGAAACCAGCTCCTTCAGTTTCAGATCGCTGCTCTGGGCAAAAGTATCGAGATAGACGGTACGGCTTTTTTGAAGCGTTTCATTCATCCGGGAAAAATCCACGCAGAACGTATCAAATCCCTTGCGGAGCTCCCCCTCTTCCAGCAGGATTTTGACATCCTCGTAATGAGTGGTCAAATATCCCCTGGCCCGTTCTTTGACCGCCGTATATTCGCTGACAAAGACAACCGGGTTCTCAAAATACTCCAGCAGAGTGGCAGGCTTTTCATAGACGGCGCCAATATATTTATCGTAGGACGGCAGCTCCAGCCCGGAACGGATCCGGTCAAGGTCACGCCGGAAGGCCGCCTCCGCTGGGGAACTGGTCTTTGACTCTTTCACCTGTTTTTCTATGATTTCAGCAAGCGCTTCAGGCGATTCAGCCAACACCTCATAAGCCGGCGTAATACGCGCTTCCTTGACGGTATCGACCCGGCGCTGGCTGTCCAGTTCAAAGGCCGAGATGGTGTCAATTTCATCTCCCCAGAGCTCAATCCTGACCGGATAGGAAAGATCGGGCGGGAAGAGGTCGACAATTCCTCCCCGGGCGGAGAACTGCGCCGGCCCGTCCACCTGGTCACGGCGGACATAGCCGGCCCGAACCAGCATTCGGATCAGCGCAGTCAGCTCAATCTGCTGCCCCGGTTTGAGTGTAACCGTCCGGCTTTCAAGCTCCGCGGGCGGGATGGTATATTGCAACAACGCATCAATACTGCAGCAGACAATACCGCACTCCCCACGCATCACCCGTGAGAGAACGCTCAGCCGCTGCTGCTCATATTCGTGGGAAACCCCTTCAATGCTCCGGAAAACAAAATCTTTGGCTGGATAAAGAAGCGCCGTCTCCGACTGAAGCATGGCGTTGATATCCTCACAGAAACGGCGGGCGGCGAGCTCATCGGCCGTCACAACCAGGCAGGAGCCGTATTTTTCATGGACGGCCGCAGCAAGATTTGCCTTGTGTACGGCGGAAAGGCCCACCACCATAGCCGGCAGCGAGCCTTTCTGAATCGCTTCATTCACCCGGATAAAAGGGTCGAACTTCTCTAAGAGGCTTGTAAATAATTTCATCTGGTTCAAGTTCCTTTACTAATGGCTGAAACGGCTCATCGCCTCGTCGATTTTCCCTTCCACTAAGCAGGCTACAACGTCCGGGCAGAGGGCGTAGGCTTCCTCCATCTTCTGCTGGTCCTGCGGTGAAAAGGAGGAGAGCACCCAGTCGGCAAGGTCGTAATCCGGGCGGGGTTTCGCCCCCACCCCCAGCTTGATCCGCGGAAATTCTTCAGAATCGAGATGCTCGATGATGCTTTTAATTCCATTGTGGCCTCCGGCGCTCCCTTTCCTGCGGATTCGAAGCTTGCCGGGCGGAAGGGAGATATCGTCAAAGAGTACAATCACTTTTTCCGGCGGGATTTTGTAAAACCGGGCCGCCTCCCCAACCGCTTCCCCGCTCAGGTTCATAAAGGTCTGGGGCTCCATAAACAGGCAGCGCTTTCCATTAACTGTGCCGTCGGCTATTTCCGCCTTGAACTTTTTCCGGTTCAAGGCAAGCCCATTCTTCTTTAAAACAACATCCAGCGCCCGGAATCCCGCATTATGACGGGTCTTTTCATATTTGGGACCAGGGTTGCCCAAACCGACGATTAAATACTCAATATTGCCCTGTGAATGCGAAATTTGGGCAAACAGGTCGAAAATGCTCATAATTCCTCCAAATTGGCGTTCAAGCCAGCAAAACCCGCACAGGCAGCTACGGCCTGTGCAGGTTTTATCCGGCTTACGACTCCTATTTTTCTCAGATAAACAGCGGGGAAACCGGTTTATCCAGGTAAATCCGCTCAATGGCCTCTGCAAAAACAGGGGCGACAGGGAGCTGCTTGATCTTATCCAGCTTTTTCTCTTCCGGCAGCTGGATGGTGTCTAAAAAGACAAGCTCTTTAATGGGGCTTTCGGCAATCCGCTCCACAGCGGGCCCCGAAAGGACGCCGTGGGTAGCGCAGGCGTATACCTCCCTGGCGCCGCCCTTTTCTATAATCGCCTTGGCAGCGTTGCAGAGGCTTCCCGCCGTGTCAACCATATCGTCGACCAGAATAACGCGTTTGCCCTCAACACTGCCGATAATGTTCATCACTTCCGAAACGTTGGCCCGCTGGCGGCGTTTGTCCACGATAGCGAGCGGCGCCTCGATCCGGCTGGCAAAATTCCGCGCGCGGGTAACCGAACCGAGGTCGGGGGATACAATAACAAGGTCTTCCTTGGAATCCTTGAATTTCTCATTATAATAGGGCAAGAGGATCGGCACGCCGAGCAGATGGTCGACCGGAATATTGAAAAAGCCCTGAAGCTGCGGCGCGTGCAGATCCATGGTCAAAACACGGTCAGCGCCCGCTGTGGTAATCAGGTCCGCCACCAGCTTTGCGGAAATCGGATCGCGGGCCTTGGCCTTACGGTCCTGCCGGGCGTAGCCGAAATAGGGAATGACCGCCGTAATCCGCCCGGCGGAAGCGCGTTTGAAGGCATCGATCATCAGCAAAAGTTCCATCAGGTTCCGGTTGACCGGCGCGCTGGTGGACTGGATGACAAAAACGTCCGAACCGCGAACCGATTCATGGATGGAAACCGAGATTTCGCCGTCACTGAATACAGTTACATCCGATTTTCCGATTGGCAGCCCGAGCTCCTTTGCAATTTCATGCGCCACTTTTGGGTTGGAATTCGCCGAAAAGATTTTAATGTCCTTGCCGTGTAAATTCATCTCTTACTCCTCTTGCTTCCTGTTAATTTAACCCCGTTAATCTTTTTTCTTTAATTTGCGGTAGGCATACCCTTCTACAATTCTAGTTTCGCAGCGCTCTACTGCAAGGGCGCCGTCCGGCACATCCTTTGTAATGGTTGAACCCGCCCCGGTATAGGCGGTGTTTCCAATTTTAACCGGCGCCACCAAATTGGTATTGCAGCCGATAAACGCGTTGTCTCCAATTGTCGTGCGGCTTTTTTTGGCCCCGTCGTAATTAACCGTAACAACGCCGCAGCCAAAATTGACCCCGCTCCCCACGTCGCTGTCCCCAACATAGGTCAAGTGGGCGACCGCCGTCTTTTCGCCAATGACGGAATTTTTGATTTCAACAAAATTCCCAAGCTTCGCGCCCGCTTTAATCACACTGCCCGGGCGGATATGGGCAAACGGGCCGATTTTAACGCCATCGCCAATCACCGCGTCCTCGCTGTGAGCAGCGTATAGCTTTGCACCGTTTCCAACCTCTGTGTCCTCCAGGACGCAGCCCTGGCCGATAAAGCAGTTTTCTCCGATTACGGTATTCCCTTTTAAAATAACATTTGGGTCAATTTCAGTCCCTGCGCCGATTTTAACATCCGGGCCGATCAAAACGCCGTCTGTCGACACAAAGCCCACCCCGTTTTCAAGGTGTTTTTCAAGCACCCGCTCCGCCGCCATCCGGTTGAGGGACAAAAGCGCCTTCCTGTCGTTCGCGCCAAGACAGACGTCGGCGTCCGGCGCCAGATAAGCCCCGGCCTTTTTTCCCATGGAAAGCAGTATTTCAATGGTATCGGTTAAATAATACTCGCCTTTTACATTGTCGTTTCTAAGCTGTTCCAATGCCGGAAGAAGATCGCGCACCTTAAACCAGTAAACGCCGGCGTTAATCTCCCGAATTTTTTTCTGCTCTTCGGTCGCATCTTTCTGTTCGACAATACCGGTAATGCCGCCGCCATCCCGCAAAATCCTGCCATAGCCGGTAGGGTCGCCGAGCTCCGCGGTCAGCGCCGTAACGCTGTTCCCCTGCTCCAGATGGAGCGCCCTGGCTGCCCGGATGGTTCCGGCGTTGATAAACGGCGCGTCACCATAAAGGACCAGCAGGTCGGCCTCTTTGTTTTCCTCTAAAAAACCGGCCGCCATTTTCAGAGCATGGCCGGTACCAAGCCGCTCTTTCTGCAAAGCCACCGTGCAGCTTCCGGCTAGAAAAGCCTCCACCTGCTCATGCTCATACCCCGCAACAACACAGATTTTACCGACTTCAGCCTCTTTACACGCAGAAATAACCCAAGACAGCATGGGCTTATACAAGACCTCACACAAAACCTTGGGCTTTTTAGACATCATCCGCTTACCGTCGCCGGCAGCTAAAATGACCGCTATACTTTCACGCAAAGCGAACTCCACTCCCTTTTTGTGAATAATTACCGTTGTGCATGGAACTCATATAGCAGATTCCACGCCCGAAGCAACGCCCCAGAGACGGAACGGATGGCACGATCTGTTGTAAGCGCAATCCGCCCGCTGGCGGAAATTAAAGCGAAACCGCAATATCATTCCATTAAACTATATGTGAACCACGTTATAATCTGTACTTATTATCTCAATTTCCCAGGCGTTTTGCAAGTCTTATTTGTGAAACTCTATGAAATACACTGATTTCGGTTTTTTTTCAAAAAAAATTTGATAAATATATAGAAAAACCGGAAAATCTTTGTTATAATGTGAGACGAGCCTAGAGAATAAGGCAGTACAAAACACTTTCTCGTCTCGCCTGCGGAAATTTTTATTTTTGCGGGCTTGATTTGTGAGGCTTTGTAAAAAATTTTTGGAGGTAGATTGCAAGTGAGCAAAAAGTATGTGTATCTTTTTTCCGAAGGCAACGGAAAAATGAGAGAACTGCTCGGCGGCAAGGGTGCGAACCTGGCTGAAATGACCAACCTTGGCCTTCCTGTTCCGCAGGGTTTCACCATTTCCACCGAAGCCTGCACCCAGTACTACGAAGACGGCAGGAAGATTAACGACGAAATCCAGGCTGAGATTATGGAATACATCGGCAAAATGGAAGAAATCGTCGGCAAAAAATTTGGCGACCTTGAGAACCCGCTTCTCGTTTCGGTCCGTTCGGGCGCCAGAGCTTCCATGCCGGGTATGATGGACACCATCCTCAACCTCGGCCTCAACGAGGAAGTCGTTGAAGTCATGGCGAAAAAATCCGGCAATCCGCGCTGGGCTTATGACTGCTACAGAAGATTTATCCAGATGTACTCCGACGTTGTTATGGAAGTCGGTAAAAAGTACTTTGAAGAGCTCATCGACAAGATGAAAGCGGAAAAAGGCGTTATCCAAGACACCGAGCTGACCGCTGAAGACCTCAAAGAGCTTGCGAACCAGTTCAAAGCCGAGTACAAAGCAAAAATCGGCGAAGACTTCCCGTCCGACCCGAAAGAGCAGCTCATGGGCGCGATCAAGGCTGTTTTCCGTTCCTGGGACAACCCGCGCGCAAACGTTTACAGAAGAATGAACGATATCCCGTACTCCTGGGGCACCGCGGTCAATGTCCAGATGATGGCTTTCGGCAACATGGGCGAGACCTCCGGCACAGGCGTTGCGTTCACCAGAAACCCGGCAACCGGTGAAAAGAAACTCTTTGGTGAGTTCCTTATGAACGCACAGGGCGAAGACGTTGTTGCCGGCGTACGCACCCCGCAGACCATCGACCAGCTGGCCGAGGTTATGCCGGAATGCTACAACCAGTTTGTGGAGATCTGCCACACCCTGGAAAACCATTACCGCGACATGCAGGATATGGAGTTCACCATTGAGGACAAAAAACTCTATATGCTCCAGACCCGTAACGGCAAGAGAACTGCCGCTGCCGCTCTGAAGATTGCCTGCGACCTCGTTGACGAAGGCATGATCTCTGAAAAAGAAGCGGTCGCAATGATCGATCCGAGAACGCTCGATTCCCTGCTTCATCCGCAGTTTGACGCTGCCGCTCTGAAGAAAGCAACTCCGGTTGCAACCGCCCTTGCTGCTTCCCCGGGCGCTGCCTGCGGCCGCATTGTCTTTACCGCTGACGACGCAAAAGAGTGGGCGGAAAAAGGCGAAAAGGTTGTTCTGGTCCGTCTTGAAACCTCTCCGGAAGACATTGAAGGCATGGTTGCCGCTCAGGGTATCCTGACCGTTCGCGGCGGCATGACCTCCCACGCGGCTGTTGTTGCCCGCGGCATGGGTACCTGCTGTGTTTCCGGCTGCGGTGAAATTAAAATGGACGAAGCCAACAAGAAATTTGAGCTTGCCGGCAAGACCTATAAAGAAGGCGACTACCTCTCCCTCGACGGTTCGACCGGTAACATTTACGGCGAAGCAATCCCGACTGTTGAGGCTTCCATCTCCGGCGAGTTCGGCCGCATCATGGACTGGGCTGACAAATACCGCGTCCTGAAAGTCCGCACCAACGCTGATAATCCGCGCGATGCAAAACAGGCGAAGAAATTTGGCGCTGAAGGCATTGGCCTCTGCCGTACCGAGCATATGTTCTTTGAGGCAGACCGTATTCCGGCGATTCGTGAAATGATCTGCTCTGACACCGTTGAGGGCCGCGAGAAAGCGCTTGCGAAGCTCGAGCCGATGCAGCAGGGCGACTTCGAAGCCATGTACGAGGCAATGGAAGGCAGCCCGATCACTATCCGCTTCCTGGATCCGCCGCTTCATGAGTTCGTTCCGACCAGTGAAGAGGACATTGCGCTCTTGGCGAAAGACACCGGCAAAACCGTTGAGGACGTCAAAGCGATTATTGCTTCCCTCCACGAGTTCAACCCGATGATGGGTCACCGCGGCTGCCGTCTGGCTGTTACCTATCCGGAAATTGCGGTTATGCAGACCAAAGCGGTTATCAAAGCTGCTCTGGCTGTTAAAGCAAAACATCCTGATTGGACCATTGAGCCGGAAATCATGATTCCGCTGGTTGGCGAAGTCAAAGAGCTTGCATATGTAAAATCCGTAGTTGTTGAGACCGCTGACGCTGTCCTCAAAGACGCCGGTTCCGATATGCACTACAAAGTCGGCACAATGATCGAGATTCCGCGCGCTGCTCTGACCGCAGACGAAATTGCGAAAGAGGCTGAATTCTTCAGCTTTGGTACCAACGACTTGACCCAGATGACCTTCGGCTTCAGCCGTGACGACGCGGGCAAGTTCCTCGGCGCTTACTACGACAAAAAGATTTACGAGAACGATCCGTTTGCGAAGCTCGACCAGAAGGGTGTTGGCAAACTGGTGAAGATGGCCGCTGACCTTGGTAAGCAGACCCGCCCGGATATCAAGCTGGGCATCTGCGGCGAACACGGCGGTGATCCGTCTTCTGTTGAGTTCTGCCACAATGCTGGTTTGACCTACGTTTCCTGTTCTCCGTTCCGTGTACCGATTGCCCGTCTGGCTGCCGCACAGGCTGCAATCAATGCAGAAAAATAAAACGTGTGTTTGTGATTCAGGGCAAACCCAGATTGCAAAACCACAATAGAAAAAAGACCTTGCAGAGTAAAATCTGCAAGGTCTTTTTTACGCAGAAAGCCTTGCAATCCCCACATTTTTGACAATACGATTTTATTGACACTTTCTAAGATGCAAAACTTAAAAATTAAGCCTTGCTAAAACGATGATGAGGCTTGACATGAAACAATTTGTTGGCATGATTACATAGAAAAGCCCTGTTCCAAAAGGAACAGGGCTTTTCTATTTCTTATAATCCAACACACCTGACTTCAATTAACTTTTAAATGTTTATCAAAGAAACGATACACCATATTATCATATTCTTCTCCATCAAAATAGCCGTGCCCCTGGTTCGGAACTTTTACAAATTCAGCTATGCTGCCGTTTTCTTTTGCTTTAACACAAAAATCAATATTAACTGTGTGGGAGATGCGAACGTCGGAATCACTGCACATCGCAAGCAGCGGACAAATATTTTTATTGACATAAGTCATCGGATTTGCTTTTATCAGAAGATCTATTTTTTCATCCGGTGTACCACCGTACATCACTTCAAAACGCTTAGGGTAAACCTCATCTACTTCCATTCTCATGCGATGAAAAGCAAGAACATCAAGCGCACCGTACCACGAAACTGCCGCCTGCACCGCGCTGGAAACCCCGGGATACCCGCCAACATCTTCAAATTCCGGTATCCCATCTATTACAGACATCAAACCTGCAATTTGGCCGCCGCACGATTCCCCCCAAACGCCAATATGGTTTGCGTCAATTCCGAGTTTATCTGCATTTGCCCTCAAATACCGAACAGCACACTTGCAATCCATAATTTGTGACGGAAACGGACGGACCTGAGAGAGACGATAATCAATGCTGGCAATAAAATAGCCCTGTTTCACCAGATGAAGAAAACGTTTTTCCGGCCTGGATTTTCTCGTAATGTTTTCTTCAGTAAAACCCCCGCCGTGAATCCAAAGAATCGCTGGCTTTTTCCCGGCAATTTGCTCATCATAAAAGCAATCCATTCTGAGAAACCCATCCTCGTTTTTGGAATAAATTGCACCGTCGATTACCGTTACATTTTCTTTATCAAAATCAACAATTTCAGGTCTTGCAGGGTTTTCTACATAAAAATTAATATTAGCATCTTGCATAAACAATCCCCCTAAGTCAATAAATATGAAGTTCAAATTTGGTACTTCATATAGCTGTTTCCATCCAAATCTTTCCATTGAAAAGTTCCGTCTGTAAGAAGGATATAGCCATGTGCGCTGTTTTCTTTCGGAATTGAAACCGAGCCGGGATTCATATAGACATAATCTCCGTGATCCACGCATTTGGGGACGTGGAAATGTCCGTTGAGCAGAATATCGCCCTTTTTGAGTCTAGGGAGAGCCTCCTCATTGAAATGATGACCGTGTGTTGCAAATATCATCTGCCCACCCAAATAAAGGATACAATATTCCGCAAGAACCGGAAAGTCAAGCATCAGCTGATCCACCTCCGCGTCACAGTTCCCCCGCACACAGAGGATTTCATCCGCCATGGCATTGAGCATTGCGCTGACCTCTTTGGGGTTGTATTCCACAGGCAGGTCGTTGCGGGGACCATGGTAAAGAATATCACCCAACAGCAACAATTTATCGGCGCCTTCCCGGCGGTAGGCGTCAATCATCTTTTTGCAGTAACAGGCAGACCCATGAATATCGGACGCAATCATTATTTTCATTTTAAAACCTCCCAGTCATCTGTCTTTTACCTATTGTACCATATTTGGTATTGAAGAAAAAGCGGTGTTATTCCCCTTCTGCAAAATAGTTGCCGAACCCCTCCCACAGCCTCAGGTTCCCCTTTCGCTTCCGGTACACCGCCGGCGGGCAACCTACAAACTGGCTGAACATCTGTGAAAAATGCTGACGGCTGTTAAATCCCACCCCAACAGCTACGTCTATGACCGGAAGGGTACTGGTTTCAAGCAGATATTTTGCCTTATCTATCCGCAGTTTCAAGATATAATCTAGAATCGTGCACCCGGTTTCCGTCTTAAAAAGCCGCTGTAAATGCGCCTTAGATGTTCCGGCTGCGTCGGCAACGTCGGCCACGGCAATTTCATGGTCAAAATTTTCCTGCAAAAAAGCAAGCGCACGTTTAACGTACACCAACTCCCCCGCAGGTCTTTTACTGCGGGCATACTGGTTTGCTAATTCCAATAGGAACAGTCCGGTCTGGAATCCGCACTCCAATTCGTCTGCGCTTCCATAAAGGGCCTTTTGAAGGGAAACAATGATTTGATGAAGGCTCCCTGACAAATCAGCCCCAGTAAAATAAGAAGCCCCGCTGCAAAGAAGCTTTTTAAAGGAAGCGGAAGCACGCAGCATTTCAAGGGACAAGCCATTTTCATCCGGTACAAGGGCAATTTCCAGATTCAACACCCGGCAGGGAGCTTCCCGTTTAACCGCCAGCCTGTGCGGAACGCCGCTGTCCAAAAAAATATACGTCCCCTCTCGCAGGACGATTTCACGACAGTCTTCCGGCGCCTCAGCCACAAAAACGCTGCAGGTTCCTTCGGCTGCATACATAATCTCAAGCTCCGAATGAACATGGAGCTCCATTTCATAATAAGCGTGATTCATTGCATAATAGCGGCAAACCTTCGGCCACACCTTTTTTAAATCAGCCCTGTACAAGCTCTGCTCCTTCGTTCCAGTTTCCCCCATTCCTCAATTTAAAAAACAATAGCACAAAACCTGACATTTTGTCAATCTGTTTCCTATTATTTCCCGCTCCGTTTTAAAAGCCTGTAAAATAGAATTACAACCAAACTATAAGGAGGCAGCAAGTATGTCCTTTAAATTAGCAGTCATCGGCGCTGGAAGCGTTGGGTTTACCCGCAAGCTTTTTTCCGACCTGATGACGGTTCCTGAATTCCGCGGTATTGAGGTATCCTTTATGGATATCAATCCCCACAACCTGGAAATGGTCACCCAGCTCTGCCAGCGAGACTTGGATGAAAACGGCGTGCCGATTCAAATCCACGCGACCACAGACCGGCGTGAGGCACTGAAAAACGCCCGCTACATTATTTCCTGCTTCCGTATCGGGATGTTGGAAGCCTTTGAAAAAGACGTGGAAATTCCCTTGAAATACGGCGTTGACCAGTGTGTAGGAGACACTCTCTGCGCGGGCGGCATCATGTACGGGCAGCGTGGGATTGCCGTTATGCTGGATATGTGCAAAGATATCCGCGAGGTCGCCGAGCCAGACGCTTTGCTTCTCAACTACGCCAATCCAAACGCCATGCTCACCTGGGCCGCCAACAAATACGGCGGCGTCAGAACGCTCGGCCTCTGCCACGGTGTTCAGGGCGGCCACAAACAGATTGCCCAGGCACTCGGCTATGAGCCGGAGGAAGTGGATATCATCTGCGCGGGCCTTAATCACCAGACCTGGTACATTTCGGTCAAGCACAATGGAGAGGATCTGCTCCCGAAAATCCTTCCCGCCTACCTTGCGGATGAAGAGCTTTCGAAAACAGAAAAGGTGCGTATCGACATTCTCAAAAATTTTGGGTACTATTCCACCGAGTCAAACGGCCATCTTTCCGAATATGTTTCGTGGTACCGCAAACGCCCAGATGAGCTGAAAGACTGGATCGACCTCGGGATATGGATCAACGGCGAAACCGGCGGCTACCTCCGTGTCTGCCGTGAAGGGCGCAACTGGTTTGAGGAGGACTTCCCCAACTGGATGAAAGAACCAGCCTTCCAGTTCACTCCGGAAAACCGGAGCAACGAGCACGGCTCTTATATTATAGAGGGGCTGGAGACCGGGCGAATCTACCGGGGACACTTTAACGTCATGAACAACGGATGCATTACAAACCTCCCCGATGAATGCGTCGTCGAAGTTCCCGGCTATATCGACCGCAACGGGATCAACATTCCCAAAGTCGGCGACCTGCCGTTGGGCTGCGCGGCGATCTGTTCCCAGAGCGCCTGGGTGCAGCGGCTGGCGGTTGAAGCGGCAATTAAGGGAGACATCGCCCTGCTCCGCCAGGCAATGCTGATGGACCCGCTCACCGGAGCGGTCTGCACGCCGGCTGAAATCTTCCAAATGGTAGATGAGCTGCTGATTGAGGAAGCTGAGTGGCTGCCACAGTACAAAGAGGAAATTGAAAAGGCGAAGGAACGTTTCAACGCCCCAGGGCGGATTCCTGCAAAGAATTACAAAGGCATCCGCTTAAAGGAAAAAAGCATTGAAGAGATGCGCCAGAACAAGGAAGAAGCGCGGAAAAACGCAGCGGAGGCCGATAAAGCGAAGAGCCGCCCGGCAGCGAAATAATCAGAGGAAAAAAAACAGGCCTGTAATACAGGCCTGTTTTTTTTCCTTCAAATTTTCCAACATAGTCCGGACGGCTTTTACAACAAAGGCTGTAAAAGTACAGTCTTTGCCACGAATAGCCCGTTTGACGTCCTCAATCACATCATTCGGAAACCAAACGCTTTTAGAGCTGGTGGAAGGTGTGACAGGAATTGTAAAGCGTTTCATTTCCTCGCCTCTTTTAAGAATTTGTTTTCAGTATATAAAATTCTTGAAAAGATTCCTACCACAGAGATTTCTAACGCGGCCTATACGAAACCGTTTTTTAATTTTAACTATTAAAAAAACTTCAGCTGCCGGTCGCCGTAGCCCAGCCGGTAGGCCCGGACGATGTCCGGCATCCGGCAAAGAATTCCCCGCTCATCGCACGCCTTTGAAAAGGCGGTCCAAAGCCTTTTTGCCTGCGGGCTGCGGCACTCATAGCTGTTTCCGTACTGTCTGCGGTATTTTTCAGACAGGCCGGGGAAGAGCTCGTCCAGCTTTTGAAAGTAATAATCCCTCTGGTTTTGCCGCAGGGTCATGCCGAAAGCCGGATAAATAAACCGCGCGCCGCATTCGGCCGCCCGCTCCACAATAGCCAGCACGTTTTCCAGGCTGTCTTCCAGAAAGGGCAGAACCGGCATGAGCAGGATCCCCGCAAACAATTCCATTTCAGACAGTTTCCGCACTACCTCGAACCTTCGTGAGGAGGACGGTGCGCCCGGTTCAACCAGCTTACTCAATTTATCGTCCGCAGTCGTAATTGTTATCTTCAGCAGAACAGGAGAATGCTCTTTGATCTCCTGAAAAAGACCGGCGTCCCGCAAAATCAAATCGCTTTTGGTCGCAACGCCAATCCCGAATTCATAGGCGCTGACCAGCTCAAGTGCGCGGCGGGTCAGTTCAAGCTCCTTTTCATACGGGTTGTACGGGTCGGACATCGCGCCCGTTAAAATCACCCCGGTCTTCACCTTCCGGCGCAGGTCGTTGCGGACAATTTCAAGGGCGTTTTCTTTTGCGCGCACCCGGTCAAAGTCGCCAATTCCATAACATTCGCTCCGGCTGTCGCAATAAATACAGCCGTGGCAGCAGCCCCGATAGAGATTCATGTTATAATCCCCGCCGAACCATGCCGTACTCCTGGTTCTCGTGACAATCGTTTTGGCCGGCAGGTATTCAATACCGGCGTTATTCTTCATCGTCATACAAATAATTCACGACACCGACTACCTGATCTCCTTTATAATAGACCCGCGGCACCCGATGCCCAACCGCGCAGATAATTTCATACGCAATGGTTCCCGCCATCCCGGCAAGATCGGCAGCGCTGATTTCTTCTTCACCGTCCCGGCCGAAAATTGTAACCTCATCCCCCATAGTGACGCCGGGAATATGGCTGACGTCCAGCATCAGCTGATCCATACAGACCGTGCCGATCACCTGGGCGCGTTTCCCGCGCACCAGGAATTCCGCCCGGCCCGAAAGGGAACGGGAAAAACCATCTGCATAGCCAACCGGCACGGTTGCCACCACCATTTCACGGTCAGAGATAAACTTTCTTCCATAACTGATCGACGTATCAGGCGCAACTTTTTTCACCATGGAAACTACCGATTTCAGTTCCATCACCGGCTTAATTCCGGGATCGGTCACATCCCCGCTCGGATTGAGCCCGTACAGAATAATCCCTGCGCGGGCATAGCCATATCGTTCTTCACCAAGCCTCTCGATTCCAGCGCTGTTTTTAGTATGAACTGTTTTCAGGTTTACGCCGTTTTCTTTGAGCTTCAAGAGAATATCTTGAAAAGCCACCAGCTGCTTTTTGGTATATGCAAGGGAATCCGCGCTCACTTCATCCGCAACCGCGTAATGAGTAAAAATACCGGTTGGTTTTAATCCGGGGAGTTTACACACTTTTAAAAGCTCTTCCAGAGCGTTATAGGTATCGTGATGAAGAAAACCGATCCGTCCCATCCCGGTATCAATTTTGAAATGGCACTCCACCACAGCATTTTCTTTTTCCAATTCCCGGCTGAGCTGCTGCGCGTACTCAAGTGAATAAACCGTTTGAACCAGTTTATATTGTACCAACAGCCCGGCAAGCTCTACCGGCGTTGTCCCCAAAATAAGGATTTCCCCCTTTATTCCGCCCTTGCGGAGCGAAATTGCCTCGTCAACATTGGAGACACAGAACCAGGTAACGCCCTGCTTCTGGAGCTCGGCCGCAATCATTCCATCGCCATGGCCATAGGCATTTGCCTTCACCACCGCCATCACTTCCGTTCCCTGCGGAAGAAGCTTACGAATATGGTTGAGGTTCTGGGCCAAATAGTCCAAATGAATATGCGCCCAACAGCGCTTCATAAAACTTTTCATTCAGTTCCTCCTGAATATCATAAAATTTCGACATAATATTCATAATTTATACATATTTTTAAATTATAATACAAATAATCCGCTAAAATTATTTCTAAATTATGAATAAAGGTGCCGTTATGAAAAAGACAACTGCGTGTTTTACCGGGCCAAGGCCTGAAAAACTTATGACCCATTGGAATGAGAGCAACCCTGAAATACAGCGAATCAAACACCAGCTGTTTCAGACAATTACGGAGCTCGTCACACAAAAAGGCTACCGCCTGTTCCTCTGCGGAATGGCACGCGGAATCGATTTGATTGCCGCAGAGACCGTTCTTTCCGTCAAGGCCATGCTGTCAGACGTCGCACTTGGGGCGGTCATTCCTTACTGGGAGCAGCGCTTTCACCAGCCGGAACCATGGAGAAAGCGGTATCATGCCGTTTTACAAAAATGTGACCAGGCTCTGGTGCTTCATCAAACATATGTCCCCGGTTGCTTAATTGAACGCAACCACTATATGGTTGACAACTCTTCTCATCTTATTGCAGTTTATAACGGCAATCCTAACGGCGGAACGGCCTCTACAATCCGGTACGCCGAAAAGCAGGGAATTAACCGGACTATTTTGCATACACCGCTCACTGTTTTGAGAGGAAATGAACCCGGGAACCGCTCTCTTTAATAAAAGCTGTACGCGCCGCCGGCAAAACTTCCCCAAACGCACATGCCGCAGCCCTCATACAGGTGCAAACGTAAAAGCTGTTAACCGGTTCAACAGCCATTATTTATCATACTATATTTACCCTTTTAAAACAATAGCCAAGAAACTTCTCCTGTCAAGTAGAAATTACTTTTTGTAATATTTATGTAAACTAAACAAGGTTTCAACTTTTTCAACATAGTTTTCAACAAGTATAAATGTAGTCTCTATTGATCTCATATGTATTCCCATAAAAAGAAAAAGGACGGGCTACGCCCGTCAAAAATCAAATCAGATCAGATTAGTAAATAATAAAGGAGAGGGTAAACAGAAATAAAGTATTCCTGCATTTTTATTATAACAACGCAGTTAAATTTTTGTATGAATAATCATAACAGCAGTTATGACCGTTTTCTTAACTTTTTAAAAAACGCCTGCAGCATACCCGCACACTCCTCTTCAAGAACACCGGGAAGCAGTACAGGCCGGTGGTTAAAATCACAGGCAAACAGATTGATCCGCGAACCGCAAGCCCCTGCCTTTTCATCATACGCCCCGAATACCACCCGTTTGACCCTTGAATTGATGATAGCACCTGCACACATCGGGCAGGGCTCAAGCGTTACATACAGCTCGCATTCGTGCAAACGCCAGCCGCCAAGCTTTTTACAAGCGCGGTCAATTGCTATTAGCTCCGCGTGGCAAAGGGCGTTCTTTTCCGTTTCGCGGAGGTTATGGGCGGCGGCGACCACCTCATCTCCCCGTACTATAACCGCTCCAATAGGTACTTCACCTATCTCCCAGGCTTTTTTTGCCTCTTCTAGCGCAAGGCGCATCATTTTTTGCTCAAACGGTATTTCTTCCATTGTCAAATCCCCATTTGAAGGCCGAAAAATAAAAACATTAAGAATGCAAGAATCATTCCGGTATTGCCAAAGCACAGCGCAAGCCGCTTTGAAGAAGGAAGCAAACTGTTTTTTAAAATCGGAGTTGAAAACGCCGTGTCTTCTTTGCGGATTAAAACGATAAACGCCGCAAAACCAGCGAGCAGGAGAACAAGGGACACAATATTACCTACAAGCTCCGACTGCCCCATCAGCACAGTGCGGAACAAGAATGTTTCAAAAAAGGAGAGGATATTCACCACAAAATGAAGAATAACCCCAATCCAGACCGAGCCGGTGCGAAGGACAAAATAACCGATAATCAATCCCATAATCAGCGCATTCGCACCTTGCATCAGATTAAAATGCGCCAGCGCAAAAAGTACTGATGAAGCCACAAGCGCTATCCCGTCGCCAAAGCAGCGCAGCCCCTGCATGATCAGCCCACGGAAAAGAACCTCTTCCAAAACAGCGGGAATTACCGTGAGAAGAACCACGCTCAAGATAAGTTCTAGCGGCTCGTCGGGAATTGAGTATGAAGGAATTGCAACATAATGACCCAACGCCGTCATGCCCCGCTGAAGCAACTCCGCCGCAAACGCACCCAGAACAGAACCTGCCAGGACGATCGGCAGGGCTAAAGGAAACGTTTTAAAACGCGGGACAGAAAAAATTGTGCTGACTTTCGCATAGTGACGGAGGGAACCCCAGAGAAACAGAGCCGGAATTCCCAGTTTGACCACCGTTGTGGTCAGGCTGACCACCTGAAGCATTAACTGTGTTCCATAAACCCTCATGGTATTGAAATTCAAGCTGACCGGAAACCCCATGGCCGAATACATCAGGACAACAGGCAGTGTGATAAAAGCGGCAAGAAGGATATAGAAAATCATCGCAATGCCGACATGAGCCGCAACATACCTTAAATGGCGCCTCTGCAACATGGCCGGGTCATTCAGGACAAAGCCCGTTCCCGGTATATAAGCGTAGCTGCTTCCCGGGTCACGCGGCGGCATGAAAGAAGAGGATTCAGGCTCGTTGTTCCGAAAATTTGTATGGTTTTCCAACTTTTATCCTCCTTTTTCACGTAAAATAATCTGAAAATAATTATACCATGCTGCTTTTTGAAAAGCAACGAACGAGCTATGAACGGTACGAAAATTTACACTCTTGACAAAATTTAGCGAAAACAATATTACAGAGGTTCCAGGGGCTCCGGTTGTTCTGATATAACGAAAAAACAACACCGGACTCAAAGTAAATTGAGTCCGGTGCCGCACTGAGAAAAGTTGACAAAATAGATCTCCACTCAAAACGCTGGTATAAAACAAAACGCACCCCACAAAGTGAGGCGCGCAATTTGGAAGCGGCAGTCGCCGCTGGCACCCCCGACCGGGATCGAACCGATATCTAATCCTTAGGAGGGACTTGTTCTATCCATTGAACTACGGGGGCAGCTATAAACTATAATTATTTACACTCCAAAATAAAATCTTGCTGCAACGGTAATTATTATACAGAATTTTCAGGAAAAATGCAAATAATATTTTACAAGGCTCCCTGTTGATATTTTACAGTAGGTGCGGTATAATGATGTAAATTGCTTTGCAGGTGGATTATAGTATACTATAATTCATTTTTTATTTGCAAAATAGTACAACTACTTTAATGAAGGTGTTTACTTGAATCGCTTTGGAAAAAAGCGGCCGAATTTCTTAAACAATCCGGCCCGTGTCATCGTTTCCAGCTTTGCTCTGTTGATATTAGCGGGCGCTTTGGTGCTCACTCTTCCGGTTTGCAGCCGCTCCGGCACTTTCACCGATTTTTTCACAACTCTATTCACAGCAACTTCTGCTTCCTGTGTCACCGGCTTGGTTGTTGTAGATACCGGTACCTTTTGGACCCCCTTTGGGCAGGGCGTTATCCTTGCATTAATCCAGTTGGGCGGCCTTGGAATTGTTACCTTTACTACCTTTTTTAACATTGCTCTGCGCAAAAGGATGGCATTGCACACTATGAAGGTGGCCTCGGAGCAGGTCAGCGCAATTGACCTGTTCGACGCCCGGAAGCTGATATCGTCTATCCTGGTCATTACCCTCTCCTGCGAGGCTATCGGCGCCTTCCTGCTCGGCTTGACCTTTGTGCCGCAATTCGGGTCGGACGGCATTTACTATTCCATTTTTATCGCAGTTTCGGCTTTTTGTAATGCCGGATTTGACCAGTTCGGCTTTCTGGGGGAATTTTCGAGTCTGACCTGTTTTGCTGAAAACCCCGCGGTCATTCTCCCCATCGCGGCATTGATTATTTTTGGCGGCCTGGGCTTTATTGTCTGGTACGATTTAATTATGTTCCATAAAAATCGCCGTTTAATTCTTCATACAAAGGTTGTTCTTATTACCACCTTTGTCCTTTTGGTAGTGGGAACAGTTCTCCTGCTTATCTTTGAATGGAATAACCCAAAAACGATTGGCGGAATGGATTTCGGAGATAAGCTGACCAACGCCTTTTTTCAATCGACCACAACGAGGACGGCCGGATTTAACTCGATTGACAACGGCGCGATGACGTCGATGTCAAAAATGTTATCTATTCTGCTGATGTTTATCGGCGCAGCGCCTGGTTCAACTGGTGGCGGTATCAAGGTCACGAGCTTTGTCGTAATCCTGATGACTGTTTTCAGCGTTATCCGCAACAAAAATGAAGCCGTTGTCGGAAAACGAAGGGTTGCCCAATTTACTGTTTACAAGGCAATAACCGTTACAACAATTGCAATATTTGCAATTGGAATTGCCACCTTGACCATATACTTTACCAACGATATGGGGCATTCAGAAGATATTCTGGGAATTAATGCTCTGTTTGAATCGGTTTCAGCCTTCTCTACAGTTGGATTGACCACCGGCGTTACGGCTGTTTCCAACGAAATATCGCGTATTGTCCTCATCCTGACAATGTTCCTAGGCCGTGTAGGCCCAATTTCCCTTGCGCTTTCTATCACTGCCAATATGTCCACAAAAAACAAAAGCCTGGTTATCCCGGAAGGAAAAATCATTGTTGGATAGTCCCCGTTTATCAGTAAAAATCCCATTTGGTATTGCCGAATGGGATTTTTACCTTATTAAAACAATTGAAGCGGAGGGAAAAGCATGAATCACCAAGAAGCAAAACCGCAGATCGTCGGCTTTTCAGCGTCTTTTACTGCCAAATCACCTTCGCGTTGCCATTCTTAACTTTTCCAGTCCCCGGAGTTCAGGATCAGTGTCGTCAGAACAAGGATTTTGGCAAAACCATCCAGACACTTTAATGATGAAAACAAATCAAGCCAATTAAAACCCGTATATGATGAGCCAGCACCAGTGTTATTTTGACATAACAAAACTATCAGGGGCAACATTCAAGTTTCACAATTTTAAAAAAGGGACAGCTTAATCTGCTGTCCCTTTTTAATTTTGATAGTTACGCTGCTTTTGAAGAGTTGCTTTGGGAAGAGTTTGGATCCGTTTCACTTCCTAAAGTGGCTTTGAATACACTTTGACTGTCGAGACTACTGAAAGGTTTGGCCGTAAAAAGCGTCTTAGAAGTTATAAAGACTTCCGAATATAAAGTTTTTCCCGTTGAATCTTTAATAGATAAAATAAGATCCTCAGATTTTTCAGCGTCAATTTCCGCGCTACGAAAAACAGCTCGGTAATGGTACTGCCCATCCCGCGGTTCCGAAATATAAAAGGGATTTTTTGTAACAGGAGAATTGGTGGAGGCATCAACTAATTCCATTTTAAAAGGCTCTTTGTCCTTTAGTTCTTCACTTTCCGGAAGAGAAAAACCAAATTGCAGCTCTTTTTGCACTGGAAAATAGGTAATAAGTTCAAGTTCCAGTTCTGTTCCATCTTTCAATTTTAAGGTTGTGTCATCTAATTGATAAAAATCGCCGGAATATTCTACGCCATCTTCTTGAAAAACACAAAGATTAACCGGGTTTCCCTTCATGTATTTTAAAAGAAGTAAAACCGTGACAACACCCAAAACTGCTAGAATAACCGCAACAACAATGTGTTTTTTCGTAAGTCCGCCCATATTCAACCTCCGTAACCAACCACTGAAAAGAAAAAAGTAGATACGGCAAAGCGTATCTACTTTACTGGCTCCCCAAGTTGGACTCGAACCAACGACCCTGCGGTTAACAGCCGCATGCT
>ERZ1673695.815-NODE-815-length-40475-cov-19.520559_pt1 | contig 40475 bp, 58 predicted proteins | sample MGYA00580225_ERZ1673695 | MGnify/ENA primary metagenome ERZ1673695 (study PRJEB41218, sample SAMN15661739) | gut metagenome | host: Homo sapiens | place: Canada: London | collected 2015-08-20/2019-03-30 | study: EMG produced TPA metagenomics assembly of... | reverse complement strand
CGCGAAAAGAATTTTCTTCGTCCTATCAAGTGCCGTCACCGACCTTCTGCGCCGCCAAAATTTTGTCTTTGAAGCTCAGCTCCCATGTTTCGCCGTTTTTAAAATCGGGCGCAGTGCCAATATACTTTGTGCCTGTCGGCAGAGTGACGGTGACATTACCGCTCGCCGCGAAGTTCAGGCGCATCCAAGATTCGAAATCACCTACCGGATAGCTTAGCTTTAAGGTCGTGACATCTGTAAGACGGTACTCGGTATTGTCAGCAAGGGTTATATATGGACCCTCAGAGATTTTTTGAGCGATTATGGGTTTGTTATTATAATAAAGAACTCCATTAGAGTCGGAAAGACCATCAAGTACGGACTTATTACTATGCTCGTGGGCTTTCTCAACCGCAGGATAAACCGTGCTGTTAAGAATTGTCTGCAAACTTGACGATTGTGCAGAGCTGTCGGCAGATATCTTGGCTTTAATGCTGTCTGCTTCAAGCGGTTCCACATAGCTATCCCACGTATCTGTGTTATCGACATATACATTAAAGACTGCATTGGCAAAAACTAAGAACTCATAATCGGTTTCTGTGGCGTTCACGAGAGGAATTAAAAACGTATTATTCTCGTTCGTAACCGTGAAAGCAATCAAAACTTGCTTGCCCGCCTTATAAGCCGCATCTATTTGCTCGTAGGTCTTGTCGTGGGAAGTAATTGTATATCCATCTGCTCCGCTTTGTGCCTGCGCATTAACAATAAAAAGTTCTGACCCCGTTGAACCTCCGCCACCTATAACCTTGCCATCGTACAGCAGCGTGCCAGTATCATCGGCGGTCAACAGGTCAATGACCGGCTTGTTATCATGGCTGTGCCGTGCGGTGGTGTTAAGAGCTATCTCGGCGGCGAGGCTGTGCGAGAGCCGCTCTGTGCCGTCCGGGATTGACACCTTTGCAGAGCCTGTTATCATAGGCGCATAGCCGACTATCTCGCCCGCTCCGAATGCGACGAGCTGCGCTGCCATGTTGCCCGGTTCGGGCACAACATCGCTTGTAATTTTAACCGCCACATAGCCGTCCGCAGGAGTCAGTAGCTCGGTTTGTAGATGCTCGCCGACCGTTGATTCAAAATAGACTCTGTAGCTGTCCGCGCCCTCAAGCTCTGCCGGGATAGGCAGAGCGAGCACGGTAAAGTTATTTTCCGCGCGATAGCCTACGTCGTAGCCACGCGGGTGGCTGTATTCGACTTTTATCGTTCTTTCCTGCATCTTCCTTTACCTCCTCTTTCGCGGGCTCTGCAGCCTGTTTTTCGCAGTCTGTAAGCATTTCGGATAAAAGGTCAAGCTTGCCGATAATCTTCGCGATTTCGACCTTGTTGACCTCGATTTGCTGCATCAGCTGCGCGTTATGTTTTTGCAAGGCGTCGCCCTGCGCTTTGACTTCCGCGATTTTCTGTTCGATTTCTGATTTTGTCATTTTTTTCACCGCCTATTCGTCTGCAAATTTCAACCGTCTGCCATTAAAATACAAAAAGTCGCCATTTGCCGTAAGTGTCCTACTGTATGTCGTGTCGTCCTGATTGCTTGTCTGAAATGTTAGACGCATAATATTATCAGCCTCTGTCCACGCATAAAGCCCAGCCCAGAGCTTGCCGGAGGTCTCGCCCCTTATTTCAAAACCCGCTCCCGGTGTCTTTTCGGCGTTCATTTTTGCAATACCAACGCCAAGTTTAAAATTTGTTCCGCCGACCGTCCGGTGATGTATCAGGCTCTCAAACTGGTCTTCCTTTGCTTCGTTTGTTTCAACACACCGCCTGATTCGCGTTTTGTCTTTCTCGACGAGCATATAGTCGGTGTCCCAGCTGTAGCCAAGACTGTTGACGACAGGCTTGACTGCGGAGACGTTATCTTTCGATTTTCCAAATCTAAAGCCTTTTGACGACTGCTCGCCGAGCGTAAACTCAGGTGCGGCTATAGTCGCATACCAGTCGCCGCCGAGTGCGGTTTTATACAGCATTGAGCTGCCAAAGGTCAGATATTTTTTTCCTGTTCCGGTTCCTGTGCCCGCGCCTTGATAGAGGTCAAGCACGCCGCCTGACAAGTCGGCTTTATAGCCGTCGTTGTTTAAGATTGACAGGGTACCGCCGTCAAGGTTTATGTCGCCGCCGGTGATGTTGATGTCGGAAGCTTCGATGTGACCCGTGTCCAAGTTAAAAGAAAACTTCCCGGTCGGCGACGAAAGGATATCCGTCGTGATATAACTCGCGGAAATCTTGTTTGCGGCAATGCTTCGGATAACCGCGTCACCGTCTTTTGATACACCGTACTCCCAGTTCGGGGATCCGTTGTTCCAACCGTTATTAGTCCAGGCATAACCACCGGCGTTGCGGCAGTAGATAGTGTTGCTCCCCTCGAGCGTAGGCTTGTCGTGGTAATAGGTTATAACCGCGCTGTTGCTGTCCGCTTTACGCGTGACATATAAGCCCATGCTATTTGCGATGGTCTCGTTCAGCGCGAGGGTCGCCTGCTCAAAGTCGTTGATTTGCGCCGCCTGCTGAGCGCGGGTCTGCTCGAGTATCGCCTGCTGCTTCGGTGTAAACGCGCCCATTGTGGCATATCCCGACTGCGTTGCCGTTTCGCCCTTGCCCTCTAGCTTAGTACAGCGGTTTTGTGACTGCCACTTGACATTTGTCAGCACGACCTTTTTCGTCCCCTGCGCCGTCTCAAACTTCATAATATCAAGCGGTCTAAGGTGCGGAAACGAGTGCGTAGTGCAGGACATCGGAGTGTATGTAAGACTGCACCGTGCGGTTTTAAGCTCCGTTGCCAGTGTGCTGAGATTCATATCACTCTGCGCAAGAAGATTGCCCTCAATGTTAAAGGCATAGTCCTTTGTGCCTGCGAGGTATTCAGTCTTGTTCTCGTCGTTTCCGACGATGCGTACACCGGAAAACACGATGCTGTTTTCGGCGAAATCGGTATTGCCGGAAGTAAAACGATCCGAAGCTTTTATCACCGTGTGCTTGGCGTTTGTCGCATACCACCCGCCTGTCAGCTTGCCGTCATAGTCAATATACAAGCTCACGCCCATAAGCTCCGCAGCCCAGACAAGCACCTGACGATAGGTCAGGTTGTCCGCCTCCGGGCGTTTCGGTATCGATACACCCCTATGCAGAGTGTTCGTCGGGAGCTTCTGCGACACCCCGCACTTTGTGCAGGCATCGGCGACTATCTGATACAGCGTTGCAGGATAGGCAAGCTCAGTATCATAGGCTCGGTTAAACTTCGCCATGCGGTCATAAGCCGTTATTTTGATGCTCCGGAGCTTGCGCGGAGGGCTGTCCACCGTGTAATAGCCGATAGGCACCGTCTCCGTTGTCGAGCCCGTTGAAAAGCTTGTAGTGACATACAGTTGTGCGCCCTCGAACACCTTGTCGTCAAAAGCGCCGTCGGTATTTTCGAGAGTAAAACTCAGTTCTGACATACACGCCGAGCCCAAATCAAGCTTACTGCCCGTGACACTCGACCAGTCCACCGTTACCGCGCCGATAATGTCTTTGTCGGTGATATTAAATGCCGTGCCTTTGGTAGGCGTACAGAGGATATTGACGGACTGCACCACATCCTCTCGCAGAGCAGCAAGCCCGGCAGAAGTTATTGGATACATAACATCACCTCTCTACGATTTTAAAACTTACATTCTCCCAACGGTTCAGTGTACTGTTGTACATAGGAGACGATCTATCGCCCACATAAAATGTTTTCGTCACGAAGTCCCCCGCCGTCGGAGAAAGATAAGTGATTGATATGTACTCTGCCGAAAAAGCTGCTAAAATAGCCTTTAACTCAATCGTAGTGGGATAAGCCCACTCAAGAGTTATCCCGTCTACGGTTCTTATTTTTTTCTTATGCATGAGTCCATCTTCGGTACGACCCGCATCAGAGGCGGAAACATCAATCTGCTCCCACTTATACTGTGAGGGACATTTGACTGTTTTACCACCGACCGACTTCAAGGGATTCATGCCTGCTGTAAAAGCCATATTGATGTTTCACCTCCTATGCATCTACCGGGATAAGAGTTCGTCCTGCTCTAAGATTTGCGGCTTTTATCTCTTCGATAACATTTCCGGCTCTGTCGACTACTTGAACGATTATAGGAGTACCGCCGTCGCTTTCAGCCATTGCATCACGCACACCGCGATATACGCCGTTCGCAACACCTTCAACTATCTGCTGATTGTTAACAACAGTGCTTCGACCGCCCATTGTACCGACAAGCTCAGGTCCAGCCTCACGAGCGACGAAAAGCTGTCCCGATGCAGGGAAACCACCGGAGGCATAGGCTTTCAATTTCAAATCGACCGAACCTGTACTACCAACATTAATATCTCCTTTTAGTGTCGGGAAGCGAGCACTTTTGAAGCCATTGGCAACTGCTGTTCCGAGATTTTTTCCGAAATTATAGCCGTATGAATTGGCGACATTACTCGACAAAGAATCCTTCAGGACAGATTTAATTGCCTGGGCAAGCTCGGAATTTTTAGAACTGATACCCGCGACAAGACCGGTTACTAAATTCTTACCTACCTCTTTCATGTTGACAAACATACCATTAGCAAGAGATATATTGTTACTTTTGCCGGTGAGCGTCTCAATCCGCTCTAAAAGAGTGTAATATTCACCCATAAGCGATATCGCAATACCCAATTCAGGATTTGCCTCGCGCAACTTGTCATTCAGTTTAACTGTCTGCGTTCTCTGTTTATTAACATCTTTTGCCATTGACTCTATAGGGTCTTTTAAAAAGAATCCTATAATTGTATCGACCGTACTCGCAAATCCCGCCAAAAGACTACTCTTTGAGTAATCGACAACCTTTTGCGCAAAATCTTTCATAAATTCCGTAAAACTGCTCATATCCTTTGACAGCGACGGTAATTTACCATTAAGGTCTCGCAGCGCCGGATATAACTCATCACCTAAAGATTTGGCAACTATAACAAGTTCAATCGTAAATGCCACAACAGCACCACTGAGTTCAACCAACAACCCAGTACCAAGACCGATAGCTACCGGAAGCAGCCCAACACTCGCGACGGTCGCCGCTCCGAGCGCAGCGGTAACAACGCCAATACCAATAAGTAAAGCCGTGCCAAGACTGATACCCTTAGCTATGGTCTCTCCGTTTTCAAGAACGGGCGCCCATGCATTACCGATCTCATCAAGACCTTTGCCTATCGCCCATATTTCGACAATAAACAGACCCGTCGAAACTCCAATCAAAGCAAGCATCGCGATACCAAGACCCAAATATGCAACAAGAGGTGTACCAACACTGCCCAACAATGCCGTTACCGCACCTACAGCAGCCAACACACCTACACCGATTCCCATTGCGATAGCCACTGTTTTTCCGTTCGCAATCACGGGTTCCCATGCTTTACCTACTTGTTCCAGCATTACTCCGAGTCCCCATACAGCACCGACAACTAGTCCAGCCGCAACTGCTACCTCGGCAATAATGACAAGCCCCCAGGCAAGGTCTTTAGCTATTGACTTTAATTTTCCATTCAATGCCGAAGTTCCCGCATCTCCTACCTGCGTAGCAGTGGTATTTGTTCCTTTGATTTGCGAAAGAAGTCCAAAGAAATTGACCACACTGCTTGTTATTTTCCATGCAGCGATGGCAAGACCAATTCCACCGGCTATTCCAAGTATCAATTTGAATTTTTTGACAAGTTCATCGGCGCGCTTAACATCAAGCTCGTCGGTTACGAATTGATATTTCGCAGCAGTACTACTCACTCCGCTTGCCGTCGCGGAAGTTGAATTATCATCGAGCTTATGTATCTCGTCAATACCGAGAAGCGTCTTCTTTAATTCTTTTGCGGCTTTCGTTGCTTTACCCATACCGTCAGCGAATGTCGTAGGATACTTAACCGCATGAGTCCATTCATTAGACCCCGACAGCCGACTGAATACCATATTTATAGCGTTAAGAAGCTCTACGAACTTATCTATGGCTTTCTCGACAAACGGTACAAGCATCGTGATTATGGGAGCTGCCGCTGCACCTATACTGTTTTTCAAATATAGGTAACTCGTTGCAAGAGAATCCATACTTTTCGCAAAACTTGTACCCATCATCTGACTATAAGCATAGACGTTTTGAACGCCCTCTTTAAATCCGCCGATAATAGCCGAAATAATGCCGTTAAGTGCTCGATATGTTATTCTTTTTTTGATAGTGGTAAATAGATTTCTAACTTTGCTCGTTATTGGATCAAAAGCTTTTCCGAGCTTCTTCAACAGTCCAGTCGCGCTTATTGTTTTTTTCGTTGCTGTATCAGCGGCAGAGGCAACATTTTCTCCCGCCTCACTCGCGCGTTCTGATACTTGCGCGATAGCAACACTTGCGGCATCAGCACTTTCGGTTACTCCATCAAAGTTGACATTCCCCTGACTGATATCAGAAACATTCAATGCTGTTGCCGGAATAGTGTTTTGAGTCTCGACCTGAGGCATTCGAGCCGCCGAAATATTTGAGACGGCATTCGATATATCGTTAAGCTTTCCGGTATCCAAGTCCTGTATACCACGAACAGCATCTCCGATATTAGTAATCTCTTTTGCTATCGTTTTGGAAACCTTAATACCATTCAGGCTCGAAATTGCCTCGCCTATATCCCGAAGTTTATCCACGGACTTAATACTGTCTATGGTCTTTTGCAGCGCCTCTATAGGCTTTAAAGGTTCGGATATAGATTTATTGATTCGACTCGTAACACTGTCTATTTCTTTAAGCAGTGAAATTACCTTGTCTATGCTTTTTTCGGCGGTATACGAATCCCCTACAATTTCTATTTTAAGATCATCAATAACATCTTCCATTAGCTCTCACCTCCTGCAAATCTCGAATTAACTCTCTCAGCCCAATCGGATACAACACTCATTTGTTCCTTCATGCGTTTCTTCTCGGCTCTTTCTCGTTGCTCTCGTGCCTCTTTATCAGTAAGCGGGAAAGGCTCATTGAGATACGGCAAAGGCTTCGGGTCTTTCGCCATAGGATTGAACGCAGGTGAAGCGGAGCAGAGTGCCCGATAGAAATACAAGCCTTGCGTCCACATTTCCTGATTTCGCTGAGCGAGTTTTAATTCGTGAGCTTTTTGATAGCATCGGGGCAACGTACAATCTCCGTCCCAATATTGTTCAGGAGTCATCCCGATTGACATATAGTAGGGTAAGTCTTTCTCAAACTGTTCACTATAATTAAGGGGGACAAGCTGTTTATTCAACTCGTCCCCCTCTATGGGAAGCAAGTTATTTACCCGTTGCTCGCTTCCCAGTCCACGTTTCCCTCATCATCTTCAGGGTCTTTCATGAGATACTCCATCGGCTCGCAGTACATTTCAGCGAGCTTGTCATAGAGCTTGTCCTTGTCCTTTACATGAAGCAGAATGTCCTCGACAGTATCTTTCTTCACAAAAGGATGATGTGCCTTGAATGCCCCGGCAAACAGTTCAGAAAGAACCGAAAGCGGTTTGCGTGAAGCATCGGCGAGAACGAATCCGCTCTCTTCAAGCATCTTCACCGAACGCCTCGTAAACTCAAGAGTGTACGGTGTACCCTTGTATGTGAGATTGATTGTAGTAGCCATTACGTCTCCTCCTTACGCTGAGGCTTTTGTGATTTTCGTGCTCGCGGCTACAGTTATTGCCATTTCAACAACACTGTCAACGCCTGCACCCTTAACATATACCGAAAGCTGACCCTTGAAATTGAACTTACCCTTATCGCCGGAAGGTGTCAGAGTTCCGTCACTCTCAGTACCGCCAAACCAAACAGCAAGGTCAAGTTCCTGACCTTTGAGAGCATCAAGCGTTGCGAAATCTTCACTAGAATAGTTCGCAGTAAATGTAAGCGCGTCAACCTTCTGAATACCCATGATATTTATCTGCATCGGGTCAGAAAGAGTCGTTGCATCAAGCATATTAGGGTCGCCGCCGAGATCGGGAAACTCTTTAATATCAACAAGCTTCTCGTATGTACTACCTGAAGAACCTTTCTTCATAAGAAAGGTTTTATAAGACGAAATCGCCATATGTTACCTCCTGTATATTTGTTTGTCTTTTCCTACTGTTGCTTTATATCTGACTGTTATCCGATACTTGGTAGCATCGTCCATCGAAACAGGTTTGCGCATCGTGCGGACAAAGCCCTTTCTTATCAAAAGCTCGTCCAACACGGCAAATATCTCTTTGCATTCCGACTTCTGACGATTAACCTTGTTCGAATAAATATTGACTTCGTACATGACGGACGAGTGATTTTCAACACCCGAACTGTCGATTGACGCAGTGTATGTGTAGTTGTCCCCCTCTTCAATGCTGACTGATGGGAACTCAGAAGGGCTCAGAACCGTCTTACTGTAAACAGTAATGTTCGGGAATTTTGCTCGAAGAGCCGCAGATACAAGATCGCAAACCTCATTTTCGATATCAGTCATTCCCGAACACCTCCTTCGCTATTGCCCTTACTTGTTCTCTCATTTCCTTGCCTGCATCGTACATTGCACGGGCAGGGGGATTACCGTGAGTGATAACAAGACTTCCTTTGTCGTTCTCCTTTACCACTCTTCCGTTCGTCCCTGGGTTGCCGTAGTACCCCCAACTATCCTGGGAGCCTTTCCCTTGACCGTATTCACCGCGAACCATACCCATCTCCCCGGCTTTAGGGTGCTGCTCCGTGTAATGCACACCTGTACCGAACTCAATGAATTTGACCGCGCTGCCGCTCGCTGTAATAACAAGAGTGTCATCGTCTATCCATTCAGGCTCCCCTGACACTACGACATCATTCTCGCCGTCATACTGAGCGGTTCTGAATGCGACATCGGCAACATCTATACCCACCTGTGCGAGATGCTCTAAAAACACATGAGTTTTTCCCTCAAGACTTTTTTTATAAGCTTCGAGCTTGCGTACTGCTTTCTCAAGACCGGTGACTTTGATTCTCACGAGACACTCACCTTGCTTATTGCAAAAGAGATACTGTTGAGAGACTTTGCAACTTTTTTGACGATATAATCAAAGAGAAGATTCCCGTTTGCATCATAAGCCGGAAACTTGTCGACGCAGAGAACTGTATTTTCATCAATAGGACAACTTATATCGTCCGTCACGATGACCTTGTCGTACTGTATGGAATTACCAAACTGCTCTACTTGCGATGCGCCTGAAGCAGCAGATACATTTGCCTGCATCTCTACAGGGTCGGAATACAAGACCTTATATTCGCCTGTGAGGTTTCCGTCCTCATCGGTTATCTGTTCTTTGCCCTTATAGAGTGCATAATGCAGTGATGTTTGATTTCGTTTCAGGCACTTCATTCCCCGCCTCCTGACAAAACAGCAGCACAAGGAAGAATGTCCTTGAGCATTGATTCGGGCACACTCGCACTTTCATAGCTACGGCTTATTCCGTTCTCGCTGTGAGAAACCTCACCTTCGGCACCCCGTTTATTAAGCAGATACGACGCTATCTCAATCTGTCTTGTGTGATACTTAACAGGCACGATCCGCACATCGCTTTTGAACGGGAACCGTCTCTCAAGAATTTTGTCACCGGCAAGTTTGAGGTAGGCGTTCAACATGTCCTCAGAGGTTTCCCCCGTCATGGATTTCAGCAATATAATTTTCTGTGCGTCGGTCATATCTCGCGCCTACCTTTCTTTGAATTGATTCGATTAACCGCCTGTACTTGCCGTCTCTGTAGTGACCTTACCGCCTGCAATAAATACCGAGCGGCTGTATGTAGGCGCGGTGAAGGTCGTTGCAATCTTAGTGAACTTGCAGTGATACCAGTCCGGACCGTGGTCAAGACCAAGCTGACCGAATATCTGATACTTCTCGCCTGCGCCGGTCTTAGCCAGCGGCTCAAGGAAGAAGTTGCCCTTGCCGGGAACGGGCTGATTGACCGGACGAATAACATCGAGGTCAAGAAGAAGTGCGGTGCCGCTCGGCAGGCACTCGCCGAGATAAAGGTAAACTTCACCGATAGGAGTGATAACCTTAGAAAGCTTGATACCGTTGATATCTCTTGCCGCCGGAACGATGGTAAGACCGTTCTGAATGGCATCCGCGTTTATCTGGAACATGGTAGTAGCATCGCACCAGAGGCACAGTCCATTGCTCGGAGCATTCGACTCGTAAACCTTCTTAACGCCGTCAGCGATATCCCAAAGACCGAGAGCCTTGCTCTTCATTTCAATGGTGTTCGTGGTTATAGCAGTGACAAGACCGCGAGTCTTGTTGATAGTCGCGTCGGTTGTAGCCTTGTTGTACACACCGTTGATGAAGGTGTACTCGATATCACGAGCAATCTTCTGCATCTTTGCCGCAACCTGGAAGTCAAGCTCATTTATGGGATTCGCTTTCTGATCGGCGACATTAACGCCTGACAGAGTACCCATGTTCGACTGCTTCGCATAAGAAACGCCGACGCTCTCCTGGAATATCTGGGTAATGTTTGTCTTCTGTGCACGAGTAACAATGCTCGCGTCGGGGGCGGTAAGAGACGCAGTCTCTGAAATAGCAGGCTGAGAACCTGCACCGCCGCCGGTATACTCCTGACCGACCACAAACTCGCAATGGTTCGTGTTGACGGCTCTCGCGCCGATAATGGACGAAAGCGGAGTCCTTGTGTTACCGTTGTTATAAAGCATTCCTGAATAGTTCAGAACGCCAAAACTTGTTGCTAAAGTATCTGCCATAATTGATTCTCCTTTAATTATTTAGTTCTGTTTGTTTCCTGCGCGAGTCGCATGAAGTAGGCAGCTTCACTCGAATTGCCTGCGCTCAACGCAGCTTCTGCCTTTTTGGTGTAATCGTCGCCCGCACTGCCTCCGGCAACTCCTGAGGGGGGTGTAGAAGTGCCTTTCATAAGTTCAGCTTTCAGGGCTTTATCGTGAGCCTCAAGGTACTTTTTCTGATTAGCAAACACCACATCCATCTTGCCGTCAGTCAACGCCTGCGCGGATGCCGCCGCGAGTTCATCGTCGTAGCCAAGTCCGAGAAAATCAGCCTTGTGAGCGGCAATGGTTCTTTCCTTTTTCAGAGCTTCAAGCTCCGTCTGCATCCTCTCAAACTCTTCCTTCTTCTGAGCTTCAGCCTGCTCATCCTTTGAGAGAGTTTCCTGATACTTACGCTTCATTTCGGCAGCCTCACGATTAGCTCGAGTAACTGCATCCTTGTATCTCTGTAGATCGGGAACGCTGTCCTCATACTCGAAAGCTTCGAGTGCCGCGAGCTTCTCTTCTGCGCTCATGTCGCTGTATCCTGCAATTTTGGTTGTGTCAATTTTTGCCATTAAAAATACCTCCTGCGTTTTTAGGTTTTCCCTAACCTTTTAAATTTGTTTTGCGTTTTTGAGAGACTTCCCTGTCTCACTGGTGTTCCCGGTTGGAGTCGAACCAACAGAAGCGCCGGGGAAGAGTTATAGAAAACCGGGTGTCCATCCGATGGACTGCGGGAACATATTGGAAAATAGAACAGGGACTACAAACTTAATGCTTGTAGTCCCTGTTGACTGTATCCCTCTATCCTGTTATAGAGGTCTTTGTTTTAACTTTTCGTTCTATCTCCACTATAACGAGGCGATCTCTCTCCCTCTTGATTTCAACCGTATTTCCGCGCTGAAGCGCCACCATTATGGCTTCATACTCATTCTGCGAAAAATGATAATTAAGCGAGTTAATCACCTCCGAGTGATTTAGGGTAGCACCTGCAACCCCAATGCGGACGAGCCGGATATTCGTCAGGCTCATATATTTTTCCATCACGCGACTGACAAATTCGACAAACGTGAGCGTCCCTCTGAGTATTCCACATTATCCAGTCTTCTTCGTCATCTTTATATGCCTGCCTCTGCGCAGCGAGAGTCACTATAACGGCATATTCACCGTTCATTGCCGAATAATACCGAAGAGCGTTTTTTATCTCTTCACGGGTGTTTCCCGTACTTATTACCGCCTCGGCGCACCTTGCTGCCTTTCGTTCGACTTCATGGGCATAGACATATTTCGTAGTAGGGTCGTAAGATTCGAGCAGCTCATCAACCCACTCGTCATCGAGGCTTCTCAGCCCTCTTCTCGAGTACTCGTTGTATGTATTCTGTGCGAGCAACAGAAAAGCCTCACGAGTTGTTTTATCAGACTCTTGATATGTTGCATTCACCTGACTCAACACATGAACTTCATCAATGGCAAGAACGCTGTTAAGATTTCCGAAAAGATCGATATATTTTTTATTAAGATACTTGATTATAGAATCAGTATAATCATACCTCGACATCGTCGCTGTTCACTTTCTCCTTATCAAGCTGAGTTTGCTGATTCGCGAAACGCTCAAGTTCTGCCACATCTTTTTCCTGCTTCTCTTCGGCATACTCTTTACTCATGGTGTATGCGAGTTCAGGATCGCTGAACATTCCGCAATGCTGGAAAGCAAGGCGCGGATGAATCTTATCATTATTAAGCATAGTGGTGAGCACCTGAGACTTTTCCTGGATGTTCTCATAATTCTGTCTCGTGAATCGAATATCGATATCAGCAAGTTTCAGATTTATGTCGGATTTCAGGGTGTTGGTGATATGCAAAATCAGTCTCAAAAACTCTTTTTCCGAAAGCTTGAAAGTTGTTTCGGTATCCTTTGCGCGAGCTTCGGCAGACGACCAACCGTCACGGAATATAACCGCGCTTCCTGTATCACTGGTGGAACTGCCACCGTTCCGGTTGGGCATACCACAGATGGTGAGGATAGCATCATAGCAATAGTCAACCATCGCCTGGGTCTGAGTCTGATTAAGTTCCTGGGTGATATAGTTCGCGTCACCATCGGCGGGAAGCTTCAATCCGCCCATTGCTATAAGCTTACGATATTCATTCTCTTCAATATCCGCACCTTTTATTACAAGCAACGACTGAATGAACTGCTCAATACCGTCCATTCGGTTCGAAGCTATCATATTAAGCTCGTCGAGAAGCGGGAGGACGATCTCAAAAGCGCCCAGCCGAGCCATGTTTGCAGGGTACTCAATAATCGGCACCCTTCCGAGCATATGATCTTCTGCTTTCTTTATCTCGTTATCTTCAATCTCATAGTACTTGCTATCGGTATAAATGCAGTAACGAACTCCCCCGTCCTGCTTATGAAGTACCATACATCCCATGAGACGACGCTGACCGAGTTTGCTCGAATATACAACGAAAGTATTGCGCGGGTCGAGAGTGTAAATCTCAAACGGGGACTCGTCCTCTTCGCCCACGGGGTCGGGAAGTGCGATACGGTAGCCTGTTCCGCATATGGTGAACCATTCGGCGAGTTCTTTGTCCTTCGTCGCTTTATCTTCCGCGAAAACAAACTCGTTGAGTTTATTTATATCCTCAAGAACTTCCTCTTTGCCTCTGTTAACATACTGAATAGGTGCTCCCACAAGATACGCAACTTTGAAAGTGACGATCTCATTCGCTCTGTTCTCTACGATAATGTTATTGATTTCAGGGCGTATTTCTTTTGTTCGGTGTATGATTGGCTGTTCGCCCTTATAGTAGCGATAGAGATAATCAATATCCATGCTGTTCTTGTTATGGAGAATCAATGCTTTATTAAGCACATCTCTTACATTAACATCGGTAATTTCAGCCTCATCGGTGTAGATAACACTACGACCTGTCAAGCCTTGAAATGTTATAGAGCCCATCGGAAACACCTCCTCTTATCCAATTTTAATTGTACACCATATATTGTATTTTGTCAAGATATTTATACTATATATTGTGTATAAATTAGAATTGCCGTCTAAATATAGCGTACTGACCCATAGGATTGGTTATCATATCAATAGCCATCGCCAGCGAATCCGGCGCGTCATCGTGCTTATTTGTTCCGAGCAGCTTAAAGGCAAAAACATTCTGCATGAACAGCTCATAAGCCTTACTTCTTTTTCCCGACTCTCGAAATATCATATTCTCTCGAATCTCCGGCGACTTATCGAATATCCTCTGATTTTTACTGATATTTGTTCCGGCAGCTTTGCTCGTAAGGTTCATCTTATAGCCCTTCTTTTTCAGCCGTGCGTCAATATCCTCCTTGTAAGACTCTGTAGCTTTCGTAGCCTCGATTCGTCCTCGAGTTACCTTGTTTCTAATAATCCCGTCGACTATCAGAGGCTCAGTAATTTTTTTATCTCCGTTGTCGAACACAACATCGTGTACGAAGATATCATCGCCGTACTGATAACAGATCGGCGCAGCCACATAGTCTCCGCCGCCCCACGCAGGGTCAACTGCGATAAACACACAATCGGGGACACCGTCAGGCAAAACACCATTGTAATACCTCATATCATCAGGCTTGAACAATGTACCTTCTCGCTCTATCGGCGTTCCCATATACTGAGCATTCCACGAAGCCGTATCGTCATTCCGCTCAAAAGATGCTCGCCGGCGTTGATAGTATATCGAATCAAAACCCACGTTATAGTCATAACAGAAGTTACTCTCATCGTTGTCATCCAGTGCGGGCAGATTGATAAATTCATATCTGTAGTCCTTGAACTTATCATCAGTCTGCAACAGATGATATCTGCGTCCCGTAGGGTCTGCTATAGACCAACGAGTTCCGACCCAAAGATATTTTGTTTTGCCCTTTCCTCGCGGTATTAGGTTATTATCAACCTTACCCCATGCGGTTGTAAGTCTGTCGGGGTTCAATGCTTCTTCAATGCCTCCTATGAGGTCATCAGAGATAATAAATCCATTTTCAGCATCGCAGGCACCGTTCAGTGTTCCATAGAGAGAACGGCAAGTAAGAGAAGGATAATGCTTTTTTCGTCCCACGTCGATTATCTCGTCCTGCGCGTTCGTTCGGGATATCTTCGCATCCGGGAACACATCGTTGTACAAGTATGTATCTTTGTCGGTCATGATCTCGAGTACGCCGTTATAAAAAGCTCTCGTGATAACATCGGAGTAACTGCAATAAAGGCTCGGGTGCTCCATGTCTCTACCCATTACCCAGGTCTCGAAAAATATCAGCAATGTCGACTTTCCGACTCGCGGAGGCATGGAAAGAAACAGCTCGTCAAGCTCGTCATTAACGAGGGCTTGCAGCTTTTCCACCACTCGTTTCAAGACTTTTCGGCGAGGCTGATAGAATCTGTCGGCAGGCTTACGATTCATCTCAAGATACAGCAGATATGAATCAAAGTCGTGCGGAGCATCAAACAGCAGTGTTCTTTTGTACAAACTGAAAAACTCTCCGGTACTGTTTCCGTCACGCATAGCTACAGCTATTTTGTTTCGGAGTTCGGCATTAGTCTTATGAGCCAGCTCAAAATTATCACTCTCAATATCGCGACAGACCGCAAACATATCTTCGTAAGCCGATATCTCCGAAGGTGTCTTTTTTATCGCCGCGAAAATTTTCGAGATTAGTGATTTGTTCACCATCAGTTCTCACACCCTAACTGTTGAAATACTTTTTTGATCTTCGGATATTGAATAGCAATCCAATCAATCATTTCTTCATTTCTCGCCCAACAGTCAACACTGTTGCTGCTCGAAGTTAGACCGCTTTCATTGAGAAAGGCGTGTATGACCTCGTGACGAAGCGTCAATCGTTCATGCTCTTTTCGAACTTCTTCTCGTTCATTTTCCCAGGTATCACATGTAAGCAAATCACCCACTACAATTTTCCGCTCCATGTGAGAACAATACCCAAATCGACCTTTAAGTTCGCAATCTTTTTGATATGAAACACCCTCGTAAACGCTGTAGGATGTTCCTAAGATACTTACTTTTCTCATCAACAACCTCCTTAAAATGAAAAAAGGACTACGGAATTAACCGTAGTCCCTGTTGACTGCATCCTCTCACCCCGTTGCGAGAGTCATTTATAATCCTTGATTATCCTGCCACCAATCAAATTCATCCCAATAATCTTCTATGTGTCTCGATCTTCTCGGTTTCAACCCCAGTACATCTCGAAGTATCTTAACTACTAACCATATCAACGCCACAACCACAAAAATAGGTATTGACAACCAATTGTACTCCGGAAACCACGCATCAATAGCACAGACGAGTAGAAATCCGAAAATGATAAGCTTAATCATAGGTATCCTCCTAACTTATCTAAGCTCCCACTCAACATAGTCAGTTTCTTTTTGAGAGTTGTAAGAACACTTTAATTTTAATGAGTTTTCTGTGTTTTTCTTTACTTCTAAGGGAACTTTATACGACACACATACATTGCTAAGCGTTTCAAGCGGAGCAATACTTTCATGAGCATTCAAAAACTCAGCATACTCAAACCATGCAGTATTGTAAGTATATCCGTTATTATAATCGAGAGTAAAGTCGTATTTGGTTCCATATGACCTCGTCAGTATCTTCGCACTTTTGGAAATGTTTTTGACATTCAGATATACCGTGCACCAGACACTCCCTGACTCAGCCTCACCAAGACTGCTGAGATTTCCGCAGTATTTTGAAAAAACAAATTTCGTAACCGTTATCTCAAGTTCATCAAAGGTCAGTGTATCTGAGACGCCGCCGGTCATCAATGGCGCATTTTCATCACTTTTATCCGAGCTACCCAAATCACATCCAACCAAAGAACACGCGAGAACCGCAACTAATAATAACGCGACCAACCTTTTCACTTCTAATCACCTTCCATTATGAAATATTCAAGTCCATTATATCGCAAATTTTCGTTTCTGCAAGGTAATAAAACGGACTTTGCTTTATTTGAGTATAGCATATTCCTATTGATTATGCAATTGAATATTTCCTTTTCGTTGTACTTATTATATCAGGGTTACGATTTTCTTTTATCCACGAATCCACCCGACCCATGACGCGCTCGGAACACTGCCAATTTTGGCTGGTGTGACCGTTATTTGGATTTTGTAAGCATATTATCACTCTTTCCAAATTTTTCTTCAAAAAATTTTTTGCAAAAATCTTGACAAGACTATAGCTCCTGCATATAATATAAGTGCAGGTAGAAATACACTGCATACTCGCGTCACCGAACTAATTGTTTAAGCGATATGCAATATCGTCGGCCGCGGGGGGCGCCTTCGGGCGTCTTTTTTTTTGCTATTTGGGGAGGTCATTATGAATATATATATTTATTCAGACGAGTCCGGAGTGTTGGACAAACAACATAATCGCTATTATGTGTTTGGCGGCTTAATTTTCCTTTCTTCCAGTGAGCGAGAGACGTGTTCCAGAAGATTTAAGGCTGCCGAAAAAAATGTCAGGTTATCTGAGAAAATTAAGCCAAAAACCGAAGTGAAGGCTTGTAATATAAAACCCAAATCAAAAAACAAACTATATAGGATTCTCAAAACAGAAGAGCGATTCGGTGTTATTATTAATCAAAAAAAATTGGTAAAGAACGAGCTCTTCTCAAACAAGAAGAGTAAGCAACGGTATCTAGATTGGGCTTACAAAATGGCGGTGAAAACCAAGCTCCAAGAAATGATTTCACAAGGAATTATTGACCCTCAAGAAGTTGAATCCATTTCATTTTTCGTTGATGAGCACTCAACAGCGACTAATGGATGGTATGAACTTCGCGAATCTCTTGAAAAAGAATTTAAAATTGGGATGTGGAATTATGGGCCTATGACATTTCACAAGCCCCTTTTTCCATCTGTTAAGTCGATAAATCTTCAATATTGCAATTCTGCCAAGACCACCTTGGTGAGAGCCGCAGACATCATTGCTAATCATATCTTTTATTTCGCAAATAAAAATAGTGGTATTATTAACAACGAGAATAAATTACATATTTTCTATCACCCGTAAGCCTGTGAAATGCTAGCTTTTTAGTCAATTACCCTTTTGATTTCACCCTTTTGCACATGGTGCCGTTCACAAAACTGTCCTTCACTGAGATCGGGGAAGCCGAGATGAGCGCATGGTCTGAGTGGCTGCTCTGGCATTTGCTCACATTCTAAACGAAAACTGAAAAAGATATGAAAATACTCCCGCTAATTTAGGCGGGAGTATTTTTTCGTTTTATAACTCTACTTTAATCTTTTTTCAAAATCGGCTCGTGGACACCCTTGACCCAGTTCATTTCCTTACCGTACTTATACATTCCCCTATAAGTTTGCTCGTTTCCCAAAATCACCTGAACGGAACTGATTGACCACTTCCCACCGCTTTTATTGGTATACCCCTTACTGTTCAACTCATCAACTATATGTTGATAAGTATATCCTTTTTCTTTCATATCAAATATCAGCCGAACAACCTTCGCCTGCTCTTCGTTTATCACCATACCCCTAATATTTTTATCTACAGTATATCCATACGGGGTTCTGCCTCCGCTATATCCGCCCCGTGAGGCTTTGACCTTCCTCCCGCCACTGGTTCGAGCAGTTATCATACCACGTTCTACTTCCGCGAGTGCTGCGGTCACGGCTTCCAGTATAGGAGTAAACATCCCGTCACGACCAAAATCTTCGGCAACGCTTACAATCTTAATTCCAACCTCTTGTAATTTGATTTTATAAGCGTAATAGTATTCGACTTTTCTCGATATTCTATCGTTCTTTGCAGTAATAACCATTTCAACAGGAGGATTGGTAGCTGCCCCTGCGACTATGGCATCCAGCCCGGGCTTGTGGGGGTCTGCTCCCGACACACCCTCATCAACAAACCAATCTACTATTTGTATGTCATTCGCTTTACTATAATTGATTATCTGTTCTTTTTGTGCATCCAAGCCGAAAGCATCTTCTCCGACCTGACCCGTTGTACTAACACGCATGTATGCTACAGCCTGTCTCATAAGCACACCTCCTTGATTTGACTATAGCATATCACATTTACGATAACTTGTCAAGACGCTTTTCGTAAAAAGTCTTTTTTATTTTTCTCGGATGGTCTCGCGACTCACCCCGCCTCAGTACACCCGCAACAATCCCCCCGGGGCTTGCACTCAAATACCACGCCCGTAGCAGAATCGCGCCGATGAAATAAAAAAATTTTCAAAAATTTACGATAAATCTTGAATAACCTATTGACATTTACGACAAATCTGTTATAATAGATATCGTAATCAAGAGATTACAAATACAAGGCAGGAGGAAGGACGAATTGAAAATCAAGAGATTAATTTACAGATTGATTGAATGGTTGAAACTCCATGGAGTGACAACCGATGATATACTCGACTGCATAGAGTACATCACAAAATAAAAAATGCTGCCAGCGATACGAGCGCATGACAGCAAAAACCTAAAGCAAAACAAGGGGTAATATACCTGCCTGTATTGCCCCTTGATTATACCAAAGGCAGAATACAAAGTCAAGGAGGATTTTAAAATGAAAGAGACAACCAAAACACGAACCCCGGAAGAGATCACCGCCGACATTATTGCATACTTTGAAAACAACGAAGATATTTTCAACGACTGCATGGAGGAGTTAGACAGCTACAACGGATATTTAAACGACGATCGCTATTTTTCAATGGATGAGTTGGACGAACTGTACAACGGCACAGAGCCGAGCGAACTTCTACGTCGGGCATTTTTCGGATATGACGAAGAGACATACACCACTGACGGAAGCGGCAACAAAATATACGGCGCATTCAATCCGAATCGGGATTATTTCCGATATAACGGATATGGTAATTTAGTATCAAGCGACTATAAAGATTATTCCGCATACCTCGATCTCTACGCAATAGAAGCAATGAACGAAAACCGCAATTATATCGACTCTATCGACAATGACGAAGAATTAACCGCCCTTTTTGATGAATTGGAAGCGGCTGCAAAGGAGGAATAAAAACATGATCTATTATAAAGTTAAACCAGAATACGATCAGACCTATAAAAACCCGCGTATACACAACGCCAATATTTTAGTTAAGAACGCGCTTTATACCGAGACAGAGCGGAAAAAAATGCAATTTGTGCCCGATAAGTGTTTTGACGTCGTGGATATCCCGCGCAGCAAAACCGGATTTTTCTTCGGAGTGAGATATGCCTTTGAAGACTAACGGAAAAGAACAACACAAGCCCGGAAACGCCTCCGGGCTTTACTCTTAACACAAAGGATGATTTAAAAAAATGCAGATATTTAAACACCGCAAACCGCCGGAGCGGTACATTCCAAAAACATACACCACGCCGAGCGGAAGCGCTCCGGCGGTATATGTGGATATCCTACAACAACCGCATACACTAATTGCAGGCACAACCGGAAGCGGTAAGAGCTGCGTTATAAACGGCATAATATACACGGCACTCTATAAATCCCCGTTGCACACCCGATTTATTTTAATCGATCCGAAGCGCACCGAGCTTGTCATGTACTGTAATTTACCACACGCCATAGCATACACAAGCGACCCAGGCGAAGCACTCCAAATATTAAATAATGCAGTCGCCGAGATAGATGCACGATATGACCGCGCAACGGCGAAAGGTTTAAAAAAATCGGACGAAGCGGACATATATATAATTATCGATGAATTAAGCGATCTTATTTTCTCTGAACCCCGAACAGCTCAAACGCTGGGCAAAATAGCCCGCATAGGACGCGCCGCAAATGTGCATTTGATAGCGGCAACACAATGCCCGAATCGCAAAACATTATCCGCAGAATTTGCGGCAAACTGCCCCGCCCGGCTAGCTCTGCGTTGCCGCGAAAAAATAGAATCCCGGCAGATCATCGGAAACGGCGCGGCGGTTACTTTGCCCCAATACGGTTATGCGTATTATCAAGCACCACAATACACAACGTTACAATTAGTCAAAATCCCATATTACACCGATAATATATTGCTTGAGCGGACGCGATTCTGGGAAAAACAAAAATAATCAAATCCCCGGTATTATAACCGGGGATTTTTCATGCCCTTTAAAATATTGTCATAAATGCCCCGTAAACATGTTTTGCTTTTTATAATGTAATTTCATAGCAACGGTATTTAAACGGCTTTACGGGGCGATTTTCGCAATATTCTGGCTATTTGAGACATCTCTATGTTTTTGAAGTTCAATCGGACAGAGTAAAACGCCTTTGTGCGCCTTATTCTTTGTCGATGACCACACTCTCAACATACTTCTCTTCGATCGCTTTCGGGTCAGGTTCATCCCCGAGCGGGTTCTTCGCCGTGACTTCGACCTCCTGCTTGTCCGCATAGCCGAAGTTGTTCTTCATCAAAAAAATGCCTGATACCGGATTTATTTTCCCGTTCTGCATATAGTCGACCATCTGCAAGTCGAGCATCTGCACCGCTTTTTTCAGCAAGTCTGCTACCTTGGGATTTTTACCTTTTCGCTCTACCCTGATTTCCCACAGATATCGCCTATCAACATCCAACGCAAGAGCAAGACCGGCAACCGAAGGTTTCATATCATCAGCAGCACATATCTCAAAGTAAGTCTGTATTCTTTGTGCGACCTCGTCCTCATTTTTCATATCGACCTTCTTCAGGGCAGCGAGCTTGAGAGAATGGTTGATATATTTCCTGTTGTCGCCTGGGTCAGGCTGTGCGGTACTGTCAGGTCTTCTTCTTTTCTTTGTGACCTCGTTTACGATTTCATTTACTGTTTTTTCGTCCATATTGTCTCCTTTCAGGTTCCGGGGCGTTTGGGGCAAAATTTTTTCACCATTCTTACATATATGTATATTATCTTTTTCTATATGTGTAAGTTAGTAAATAACTGCCCCAAATGCCCCCAAGTTTTAAAAACTCTATATGCGTAATTTCGTTTTAAAGTGCCCCAAATGCCCCATTTTCGGACAAATCAATTCCGCGAGCGTATCGATACCCATGACTTTTCATAATCGGGAAACCTCTAAACTCGATTTCGCCGTAAAAACTTGTCGTGCCTAGAGGCTTATATCTGTTCTCTGCGCGGCAGCACCACGACCTGTAGGCGTTGTATAAATCACCTCTTTGTACTTTCAGATCGTCTCCGAGAGTGCAGCAGTCTTTTATAAAGTTGCCGATACGGTCATACTTGAGACGATAATCAGCAGTCGCTTTTCTCACGCAATCGGGAGGATTGAGACCAGTTTTAAAATAGTCCGCGCATCCGTCAATGAGCCACTTGAGTATTGTCGGACGGTTTTCCTCGCTCTGGAATATCTCTTTGAGGTCTCGGTCTCTGTTATTCTCCGTAAAGCTCTCGTCGAAAGTGATAACCCATATGCGGTCAGACTTGAATACTGTATCGTCACTGATAGCGGGGAGATAGTTGGTGTTGACCCATATACTATACTGCGGGACGAAGTCGAAGCTTCCTTCAAACAGTCCTCGAGTAGTGAGGGTGTCGCGCCCGGTCATTGCTTTGAGGGCGCTTGCGTCTATCTGCTGCTCTCGTTTTATTTCAGATATGTTTACAAGTCGAGTGTTCACAAGCTTGCGAAGTGCAGGCTGCGGGGAGTTAAAGTCAATGCTCTTGCCGTTCTTTGCCTCGCATATGAGCATCGGGTCAGAGCCGCCCATATACTCAGAACCCAGCGCGGACTGAATGGAGCTGAATAAGGTTCCTTTTCCGTTTCGGGTCTGTGAACCGTAGGCAATAAACATACATTCCTCGCGGTTTATCCCGAGCAGGCTGTATCCGAGGGCGCGTTGCAGGAATGCCGCTTTCTCTTTGTCGTGGGACATTATCTGATCTATGAAGCTGTACCACCGTTTGCAAGGTTTCGCGAGAGTGTTGAGGTTGCAGGTCGTTACCTGAGTGAGGTTGCGGCTCTCACGGTCGGGTACCGTCTCCATTGTTTTGAGATTGTAGGCGCAGGCGGGGGTGTTGAGTAAGTATGGGTCTGCGTCAAAGTCCGTTGCAGAGAGGCGCACCATTGTTTTGAGCATTGCGATAATGTTGTTTATCGCAGTATTTTTTCTGATGCTATTGCAGTACTTTGTGTACGGTTTCAGCTCGTCCTCGCCTACTGTCAGTGAGAGTTCTTTACAATAGAGCAACAGGAGATTTAAGACAGTCTGCACTTTGTCTGAAATGTTACCTGCTTCGGTCTGTTTTGCCCAGCGGGAACCGTCCCAGATATACCATGCATCGTACTGAGGGCAGTACCTGATACTGTTGTCGTACAGATCGGCAATGAGAGTCGCCGTACCAATGTCATCATGGGTATAAATCATTGACGCATACGGGTGCAGCGCCATGAGTTTTCTCATTAACCTCGACTGCGTTCTGTCCTCTATGTATCGCTGACAGCTTTCGAGGTAAAAGGGTTCGTTATCCATTGTCATTCCTCCATTGGCTCATTCCAACATTCGGCGCATTCTATCTCCGGACACTTTCCGCCGTATATTCTCGTCCGGCACGCACTGGGACACCCGCCGTTATTAAACGATTTACATTTTGGTGCATCCGGGAACTTCTCCAAAAAGTCCTGCGCGTATGTTTTCTTCGGGTGTTCGTTGCTCCATTTTTGCAAAATTTCGATTGCCCTTTTTACATCTTCGTTACAAACTATTCCGAGCCTCCAGACACAAACATCAAACAGCGGGCATTGCTCTTTGTTCTCCGCGCCAGCCTCGCACCAGGTGCGCGAGTCACAAAGTCTTTTAAGTTCAGAAAAAAAGTTTGTCGTTTTGTTACAGTCCATTTTTAAAGCTCCTTTACTGTTATTTCTGTCTCTGCTTTCATTCCGTGTCACCGTCTTTCAATTCTCCGTAACTGCCATAATCATCAGGGTCAGGAGTTTCATAATTACCCCATCGGCACTCTTGATGAGGGTATTCATCGTTGTTGTCTTGCCAATACTTACAGTCCTTACATCTGACAACCTCAACCACATCGGCGGTTGGTACTGACTTTATAACATTGTAGATGTCTGTGGCTTTATAAAGTGCATCAGCTTCACACGCAGCTCCTTCAACTAAATTTTTTTGACAACTTATGTGATACCAAGTTGTGCCTTCAATTTCATCAATCGCTGCCTCACGCTCTATATATTCAGCCATTGTCTTCACGCTCCTTTAATGCTCGTTCTGCCTCTTCACGGGTGAGGAATACGGTTTTGCCGATTTCACCGGCGTTTATATCTGACAGTGATTGCCAAGCGAACCCTTCTACAATGTCCCACTCAATAAACAAGCTGAACAATTCCACGCGGATGGTTCTAACTTTATACACACTAACCGTTTTTCGACCCGTTACTTCGTAAAGCCTATCTCCCACTTTACACGGCAGCACGATAACGCCGTGTTCAAGAAGTAAGTCTGCCGTCCTTTCCTCATAGCACCTTTCAAGGTTCGCATACTTGCAATTCTCGTCGCAAAGATAAGGCGACGGACAAGAACCAAGTTTCAGAATTTCAATCAGCCGTTCTCTATCTGCATCCGCCATTGTTTTCACGCTCCTTATCGACATAAATATACAGCCATTTTCTCAAATTCGTCCATTTTATCTTTTGGAATTAAAAGGACTTTTTCATCTTCGCTCATGACGATATCATAGTTTTGTGCGATTAAATCGCATATTTCCTGTTCGCTCATAAGTGCAAGCTCTTCCGCTGTTGCCATTTTGTCTTTAAACGCCAGTTTTCTTGCGTCCTTTATCATCCCCGTATAAAGAAGACAGTCGTTTAAATCTCTTCCATTCATTTTCATTTACCTCCTAATAGCTCGGGGTTATCATAGATATTGCCGATGACAGTACATTCGTCGGACGGGATAAAATGATATCGCACACCGCCCTTTTGTCCCATGAAACACCCGTTATGAACGACCTCAAAAACGCCTATTCGTTCTGTCGCAACACCAATATAGTTGACATCGTATAAGACATCGACTATATCGCCCTCAAAAATCTTTGTGCCGTTTTTATCTTTTAATCCTGTGTATTGCCCCACAGTTTTAGGGTCAACAATAATTCGGCATTTGTTCCCAAACCTATCGGGATATATAATTATTGCTCTGTCGTCTTCAGTTGTGTCCAAACTGCCAAAGCACCAACTATGATTTATGACTCCAAAATCTTTACCCCTGAACAGTATTTCTCTCATTGTCTATCGCCTCCGTCCAGTCAAGCGCACATCCGCAATTACTGCAATATTTAGGCTTCGGAAAATCATCGCAAAAAAAATCCTTCCAAGTACCCAAGTCATTTTGGCAACAAGGGCATAGGTAATAAGACCCTTCGCCTATCGGCTTCTTTGGTATTGCTTTCGCTTCGAGTTCAGTCACTTTTGCTCTCAGAGCGCAAATTTCATCACTAAATCGATGATTTTTATCTTTGAGAATCATTATCATTTCTTGCTCTTCGGCTCGTTCGTGGCGCTTCTTTTTTACCTGAACTATTAGTTCATGTACCCATGTAATCGCAAATACCGCCAAATTTGCTGAACAAACCGCAGCAACCAATATTTCAAAGACATCAACATTACTCATCGTTGTCACCCGCTTTCAGTTCCGTACCGCAAATAGGACAATAGTCCAATCCTATCTTAGCCGAGATGTTTGACCCATACGCGATGTTCGGTTCATAACCGCAGAAGCGGCAATAAAGGTCTTCATAAGGCTCGTCCTGAATATAGTAATAATATTCGCCAACACTTCCGTGCATTCGGTCGTCCTCGTAGCACTGATAAACCTCATGGATTGCTTTTTGCAGATTGTCAAAATATGAAATCCAGTGACGCTCACCTGTTATACAGTGTTTTGACCATACACTGTATCGTTCATACTGTTTCATTAGTCGTCTCTCCTTATGAATATGTCCCTATCACTATGGCGAGGAAAAAGATAATAAGCATTCCTACAGTCGCCGAAGCAATCACAAATAGGAATTTGATGAAGTCTTTCATTCTGCTTTCTCCCCTGTTATCAGTTCCGAGTAGGGGAGTGTTTTAATCCATGCACAAAACTCAACCCACTCGTCGAGTTTATGGTTACGACGAGACTTGTACATATTGATAAGTACCTCGTAGTTCAGCATGACCGTACGGCGCTGATTGTAGCTGCTCGGCAGAAGCTGAATCATCTGCCACCAGTATTTTTTATCCTTCGTATCAAGAAAACAATGTCTTGCCTCATTGAGAGCCATAATTACACCTTCAAGGGCAGCATAGTACATAGGGTCACAATTAGAAACATCTCCTATATGCTCACAACTAAAATCCTCCAGCGTAAACTCTTTTGCATGAATCTTGTGCATCGTTGAGCAAGAATTGGCGACAGTGCCTACTTTGTAAGTATCAAACTCCTTCCACCAATACAGCGGAGCTGTTATATCAACATATACCGTAATCATTCTCATGAACTTGCGATGATCTGTACCGGCTTTGCGAAGACGAGTCATGAGGTTGAGGTCATTCGAGCCAACTACAAAGCACTCAAAACCAGTACAATCACGGTTTTCTCTACGACAGATACCTTCGCGCTCGATTTTGCCGCATTTCCCACAATCGACCGCAAGGTAGGAGTCGCTCTTATCCCAAGAGTTCATAGGGTTACGCATCCCTCTAATAATCGCCTCCCACTGTTCTGTAGAAGGTGCTACAACATTTTCAATCTTTATCATAATAATAGTCACTCCTTCCTTCGCGGCATTCGCTTATCCTTGTCCAAAAAAACCGTCCGTTATCATCGACAAGTAAAAAGCGCGAGTTTTTCTTGTCAACGGCATAAACCGGGGAATCCTGCCATCGCCCGGCATCGTCCTTGTAATTAACTTCAAACATAATTCTTCATCTCCTGTATCTTGTTACGCTGTTCACGATGCACTCGACTTCATACCCCGACAACGGAGGTCTGCAAGCCTGCGCATTTGCTTTCAGTAATTCTTGATGTATTTGTTCTTTTGAATATCCCTGGGAATGCATTTGCCCCGCAAGGGAAGTGAGACTTATATTCCGCATTCCCGCGGGAATCTCGGGATATCGCGGTGTGATGCTGATTTTCCCCTCAACTTGAATCTCGTACTTGGGGGTGTAAATCCGATTGCTGGAGTTTCCGATACTTTCTCCGTCCTTCGGGGTATCTTTGAAATACTTATCAACGATATAATCGATGCCTTGCTGATTTTCTATAATCGTCGGGTATATCAACTTTTTCCCGGTCGTGATGAAGTATCGGGAACCCCTGTAAATCTCCACTCCTGCGCCGTTGTTTTTGCCCTTAAAGGGTAACGAACCTTTGACAAATATATGTACGCCACGCCCGCTTCGGGACAGTTCAGTGTATGACCGGCAGTGACTGATACAATCAAGGCTCAAATCAGACAGAAAGCCGTCCTCATTAAACCCCGCATCGATATCAATCCCGACTATCCCATTATCTGCAAAAACAAATCCTACATGGTCGTATACTCCGTCGTTGACAGCTCTCACGGCTTCGTCAAAGGTGCTCCATGTTTCGGGTGCTGTAGAGGACGCTGCTTTTCTCGCTTTCGCCTGCATCGGTATTTTTGAATTGTTCCATACACAGACCCATTGCGGAAGTTCTGTGATTTCGGGAGGGAGATTGTCGTATCTCATGGCTTATTCCTCAGTATCATTCTCGCTATTAAACCAATACTCGCCCGCTCGTATCGTAAAACCGGGGAAAGTTTTGGTATCAGTGGTTGATTTGTTTGCTTTAATGATTTTTTCAGCTTCATATGCAGGCATTGAATGTTTGACATAGTCGTTGCCCGCTCTCGTAATGAAATCTACGGTTCCGTTTGCATTGATTTTGAGTTTGCTCAATTGCACATCTCCTTTACCAAGTTACATTTCCGAAGGTTTTGTTGACTTTTTCGATGCTCTGATTGAGTTTTTCAAAGGCTTTCGCTTCTTTCTGCCGAAATGGAAGGTCGACCAGGTCGGGCTTTTCCACCTGTGTCCAAAGAGCACCGAAAATATTCCATATAAACGCGCGATCATGTCTTTCGTCAGTATCACCCCTGATGAATTTGAGATAATGCCTTACCGTGCTGTCAATGTAGCTATGCATTGGGATTCCTTTTTCCCAGTTTCTCTCGGAGTATTTGAGAGCACCTTCTTCATAGTGCTTTGAGACTTCGAGAATCAGCGTAGGAAGGTCTGTGTTGAGCTTTTCGGCAAATTTATCGACCGCCTCTATAAGCTGCCCTGAATCGCCATGTTTGACGAAATAATCGATATGTCTGATAATCTCATCGTTTCCGAGGATTCGGGAGACTACCCCGAGGGGAAGAAGGTCGCAACGACCTTTCCCCTCCTTGATGTCTCTCACTGCCCCAGTCTCGAACTCTATTCTGTTGCCGCTATCCGAAATAGGCATGATAATCCTCCTTATCCGAGCAGATCGTCGAGACTCGGCAGTTTACTTGAGTTAGTTTTCACGGGCACAGAAGCGGAAGCTTCGAACCCGGTTGCCGGACGTTTGTCATTGAGACGAATGAAGGTCATCGTCTTTCCGGGTTCATCTCTCTTCTCGATTTTCTCGTGCGTAACATCGCACTCTACATAGTGACCGACCAGCTCAACCGGGTCTATATCATCTCCGAGCGCGGTTCCGTCCATAGCCTGGCGGACGAAGTATGAAAAGGCATTATATGCGCCTGTATTCTCTCCGCCGTCCTTAGTCTTGAACGAATACCTTTCAATATGTTTAGAGCCATCCTTGGTTTCCATTGTTACCTCAAGCTTTCCGAACTTGTCCTTATAGTCAACATTGACTATCTTGAACACATGAGTGCCCTCGGGGATGAGTGAGAAGCCGTTAGTGAGTGTTATTCTTGCCATTAGTGATTTCCTCCGTTGTTTGTATTTTTAATGATATTTGCGATTATCGCAATTATAAAAAGCGTCATTTCAGCGAACAGGGTTGTCAGCACACCGAGTACAAAAGGATTGATGAACATCGTAGACTTCCTCCTTATATCCTCGTCGTAGTCAACCGATAGCTTGTCTCTGATGTTGAATATTTATCGAGCAGTCCATCGGCAGCTAAGTCATTTTTATTAATCTTCGTCGAGGTCGTTTTGCTGATATCCCATGAATACTGACCGCCCTTGAGAGATACTTTTTTATCCCCTTCTCGGAACTGCCCCTGACCGTATTCTTTCACGATATCTGAGATCGTTTTAAGTCTCTTAATCAGCGGAGTCAGAGGTTCGGAAAGCTTGTCTATCTGCTCTTTTAGGGCTTCGCCCTCAGTGATGAGAGCATTGATATCCGTCTCAGGGGAAAGAGTGTTTGTTCTGAGTTCCTTGAGAATATCGGCATCAACCGTTTCATCGTATTCGGGAGATATTCCCGAGAGGACGTGATTTCTCCACCAACCTTCAGCAACTCTTATATAGTCCTCGAAATCAGGGTATCTCTCACTGATTTTGAAAGGGACAACAATAGTATTTGCGGCATTCGGTACAAATGCTTCGGGGTGCTTGTAGTCCTTATCCTCGAGGAAAGAAGCAACCATTATCACCTGATCTACGCCGAGTAAATAGGCGTATAGCGCAGCCTGTAAAGCGTAGTATTCTGGAATATCATTAGCCCAGTCTTCGCTTCGTTTTGTGGTTTTCATCTCGAGCACCGATTCGAGTTTTCCGTCCTCATCGTAGTTCAGATAGTCCCACATTCCGCCGAATATCGGCTCATCGTGAAAGAAATCTCCTCGAGTGACCTTGAAGTAATTATCACCGAACTTGTCTGTGGGAGTAACGAGGTTCGGCATATAGTAGCTCTGCTTCATATACTCAGCCTGTTTTGGTTCTATAGCCTTACCCGCTATCGTATAGATGGTATCCTCGAAAGGTTCTTCGTATGTTCGGGTGATCTCGCACCAAGTCTTAAACGGGGTATTCCATTTGTTCAGTCCCATGATTGCAGCGAAGCGAGTACCCGTGATTTTCTTCGGACGCTTGGGAATATCGACTTTGATTTTATTTCCGTTAATCCACTCCATATACTGCCTTCCTTTCGTTGTCAATCGAAGATATACAGTCGGCGATACGATTTAACACTTCGGGTGATATTTCCGGGATTTCCTCTTCGATATGCTCGTATATGTTAGTTAGGCACTCGTAATAATCATTGAGGGGAAGGTATTTCTTGAGAGTTACAGTGCCCTCGACGTCTATCGAAAACTCAACTTCGGTGTAGGGCGTGAAGTTCGCTGCTCTGATGATGCTTTTCGGAACTTTGAGAAGTCCGTCGGCATCTACTGTTCTAATTACTTTGTCCATAATTAACCTCCGCATTTTTCAATCATTTCACCGATTCCGGTGATAAGCTTTTCGCAAGCCGATTTTGTGATATCCTTGAATCCGTTAGTTTTCAAGGCAACCTCCTGAATGAACTCTTCCTGATCGGGGGCAACCTCTCTAAGTTTCTTGAGAGCATCCTTGAGAGCCTTAATCTGAAGCTCGTCTGCATTACCGTTAGCCCCTGTGAGGGTTTCTTTTATCTTTGCCCTCTCTTCTGTAGTTGCAGGTGCTTTTTTCTGCCCGGAGGCGTGAGGTACTGTTGGCGTTACGCCAACCTGCGGATCAAGTTCGTCGTGCTGAGTGATGTCGAGAATGAGGTAGTACAGGTATCGTCTCATGTAGGTGATTCCCGCACCCGTCGCCTGAACCTCGTTCATTCTGAATTTCGCGGGTTCTTTGATATTTTCGGCGGGAAATGACACGTCGATATGATTCTCAGGATTGTCCACGTCGATGAGCTTACCGAGTGCCTGTCCGTCAACAAATGTCGTTATGAAAACACAGTGATATTTTGCAAAAATCTCTGTCGCCGGAGGAACAATATCTGAAAGTTCATAGTAGGTAAACTCTGCATGATTATTCACTCCCGACTGCTGAACTTTCAGGTTCGCGAAATCCGCTCTCGCGGCTAAGAGTCTTACATAGAGATTCGCACCGATAACTTCGTTCGGAGTTTCTGTCTTTTTAGCTGGCATGATTTGATTCCTCCAATATATTTAATATTTCTTTTTTAAGTGAGTTGACCTTCCGTGTATCACGGTTTCGTGGCTTGATTCCGAGAAAATCGTTGACATACTTTCTGGCAATTTGTATGTACCAGTTTTTGTCGATATCCTCTATTGATGCTTCGTTATTGTTGTCAATGAGGCAATGTGCCGGTAGCCCTCCGATTTTCGCATTCCGCCCGGTTCCTTTATGAGTTTTCATCAGTGTGCCGAGTCGTGAATCCTTTGAGGCATATACTCTGTTGCATCGTTGAACTTGAACTTCTTGGGGATTATTCAACGGATTAATAATCTGAAACACCCTCGAGTATTTGCCTGAAGCTTTCGCCACGATTTGAAAGGCGAGGGGGTCGGTACAGTTGTTTATCGTCTCTTCAACAGGCACATCTTTCGCAAAATAATCAACGAGTGCTTTCGCAATTATGGTCATATTGTTATTGATGTTGAATGCGCCTGCGGGTGCTATCCCTCTGACGAGCAAACCGCCTTTGACTTTCAAATTCCCATCACAAGCGATCTCGATGTAATTGTTAACGTCCTTTTGAATGATTTCTTTGATAACATCTTCTTCGAGTTCGAAGCCCGTTCTGTCCTGCCACTCTTGCGTGATTTCGGAGACTTTCAAATACTCCACATCCTCGAAACTCACCATAATACCATCGGTGTTAAGTTGGATGATTTTCAAGGTTTCACATTCGGCGGCAAGGTGGTTAGCGAGTTCCAAGAGATAGAGTTGCCCGGAGATACATACAGACCTACCCATCAATGGGTCGAAGAGGTCGTTATACTTATTGAGCATCGCACCATAGGTGGTGTTAGCAACGAGTTTCAAAGCGTTTGCAAGTGCTTTGTCTCCCGACTTCTTTGCCTGTATTCTTCTTTCCAGCATCTTTTCGTAGATTTTGGGGTTAGGAATACTGCGTGAACAATAGCCATTGACCGTCATCAAGTGGGGGTTCAGTAGTATGAAGCCACATCATAATTGCGAATCAACCTCATACACAAACCACCCCCTCTCTGCGTGAAGGTCTTAGCAGGTGTTCTCCATCCGGCTCTCCTGCGATTACACGCTTTTTGAGAGTGTTGTAGGAGATGCCGAGTATTTCACTCCATCTTTTTAAGGAATGACATTCACCGAACGCCGTAACCTTATGTGTGGAGCATCGGTTATTGCAATTTTCCTTGATTGAAACCCATCGACAGTTTTCGGGAGAATAGCCCCTGTCGTTATCGACTCTATCAAGAGTCAAGGTCTCAGAATAACCGCTCTGTAACGCCCATTCCTTGAACGCCTTGCGTTTTTTCCATTCGAGACATACTGAGATGCCTCTGCCACCATATCGAGCGTAGAAGGGGTGCTTAGGGTTCGTACAACGCTGAATCATATTGGAATGAATTACATCAAGTCTTGTCTTCACTTTCACCGCTCCTTTCTCGGTATGTCGGTATGGCTCCGTGAATTCCACCGAATCCCAGGGTACATTGACAGTCGCCAATCATCAAATTGAGTTTGGACGAAAACAACTCTTCCTCGGGAATTGATTTATCGTGTATACGTTCGAAAAACTTTACCGCTTCCGCCGGAACATATTCCCAAAGAATGTTGTCCGGGAAATTATATTCCCGCTCGTCGGTATGCGTTTGTGGGTGAGCATCGAGGTATGCCGCTGTCAGCTTCGCGTTCGTCATGTACAGGGCTTTTTCATCAGGTATACCTTTTGCCCTGCCGAGGAACAGCTTGTTTTTCAGATAGTTTTTTCGCAGCTTGTACAGCTCTTCTGTTGCGTCGACATCGTGAACACAGTACATTACTGTTTCGTCGATTTCATAGTCAGTAAGAGCACGATCGAGGTTGAAGTCCACTTCTGATTCTTGTATATCCATTCCGAGATGAGCTTCTATTGCCTTTAGGGACAAGCCTACCTGACAGTCATCGAATACATCAAACTGCTTGAAAAAGTAACGATTCCCACGCATCAGCGGGTGTTCCCAGCCGCCTCCGCCGCCGATTATATAGTCATTGAGTTCTTTTATGTCTTCGGGCGAAGCCTCGGCAAGAGCTGCTTTAAGGATGAATTGATCGTAGTGCTTATTGTTGAACCCGCAGAGCAGAACGTCATCGTCTCGCATAAACTCCTGAAGTGTTTCAGGGTCATTGTGAATGATTGTATAGATTCCCGTTTCGGCGGACTTAAATACGAAAAGCCAATCGTGCGCGAAAACCTCGCAGTCGAAAAAATAAATCATTGTGCACCTCCGTCCGCGAATAAACATCCGTTTTTACGATAGATACCTACTCGTGATTTGAACGCCCGCTGAAAGTATCTTCCGTTGTCTACGAAGTCAATGCATATCGGGTCTTTCTTACCCTCATGCGTTCGAGCGACACGCCCTATCGCCTGTGTAACTACGGCATAGTCCTTTTGCGGCAAGGTCATGTAAAGCATTTCAAGACACGGTATATCAAGCCCCTCTTTTGCCAGTGAAAAAGTCGCGAATAAATACTTTTTCTTGCCGTTTCGCATGTCTTCTATAGCCTGCTCGCGTTCCGCTTTGCTTCTTTTCGAAGTCATTTTCCCGGAAATCATAACGGATTGTTCCCGCATCTCGGGCGGAAGCGCCGACATCAATGTTCTCAGATGTTCGAGCCTTTCCGAAAGAATCAGCCCCGGACGATCTCGATATACCGAAATAGTTCGTACTATTGTGTCGTTTCGAGTACTGTCGGCGCAGAGGTGATTTATCATCTTCGCATATGCGATGGTGCCATCGGAGTTCAAACAGTCAAGAGATATTCCGCTCGTTGTGTCTACCGTGCGAACAGTGACAGGCATTGTTTTTTCGGCAACAGCTTCATCAGGCACTGTATAAGCTACATGACCAAGAAGCGCGTATGTTGCCTCAATCATTCCGTCGGCTCTGTGTACGGTCGCGGAAAGTCCGAATTTATGTCGCGCTACGATATGATTCAAGACCTTGTAAAATTGAGTCATAGTTGTCGGGCTTCCGGCTACTCGGTGACATTCGTCGACAATCACCACATCCCAGCAATCCTTGTATCGGTCGAGATCGAGTTTAGCCATCGTCTGAACCGTCGCAAAAGTTATTCCCTTACCTATCTCAACTTTTCCGCCCGTGATTGTACCTATGAGTTCTTTATCAATATACTGCTCGGCTCGCGCCTTGCTCTGATTTAACAGATCGAGGGTGTGTGTGAGCCACAGCACAGGTCGGCGATATCTTTTAGCAAGTGCTATCCCCATCTGCGTTTTACCGCTTCCGGCTTTACTTTGAAGTATTCCGTACTGACTCTCTATCAGCTTGTCAACAGCCTCAGATTGATAATCATACAGAGGTACTGGCTTGCCGCCGAAGTCGATATCTTTATTACATCGGAACTCAACATCAAGACTTAGTGATTCACCGTCTACGACCATATCTGAAAACACACCTCGTGTGCCATATGGAAGAATCAAGTCATCCCCGTCTTTTTCATAAAGCGTCAGGTTTTTGGGAGTATCCCCTATCCAAAATCCCATTCGCGCTTTTTTAGCATATATGGGATTTTTAATCGTCAATGTGTTTTTGCATAGCTGAACAATTTCGGGGGTCGGGTCAGATACCCGAATGGTGCTACCAATACTCAAGCGCATGATTTCACCCAAACTTCCAACTTAACCCCCCATGAATCGAGTTCAGTTTTGTGGAGTGAGGATTTGACGCGAGAAAGAACCATTAGTGTGGTGTGAGGAATCATATAGATATTCCCCTCAATCAGAACTGCAAACCATGCTCTCCCGTTCCCAAAGCTTCTCCAAAGCTCCATTGCAAGATTCTGATTATCTTCGATTCTACCGAGCCTGAATGAATCTCCGGAGCAAACTTTGCAGTCTATCAGATAAGCAATGCCGTTTCTGACGGCAATTACATCAGCAGGCTGACCGTCACGGTTCTGTGCGAAGTTATGTACCCAGAACCCCTTGCTAAAGAGCATCTCGCAGAATGAACGCTCAAAGGCGTTTCCGGCTTGTTTGTTTGAATGTTTCATTGTTTTACCTCTTCATTTGAATTTAGGACAAGTTGCCATTTTGTGTTTCGCATCTCTTACAGGTTTTCCGTGTCTCGGGAATCTTGCCCGAAGCAAATCGTACTCGAGTGACTGCTGCTTGTGAATTTCCTTGAGAAGTTCTTGTCGAGCAGAGAACCATTCAAGGTATACTGTGCAGGTCGCATGGCATTTGATATCACGGTTTTCACATTGGTGACAGGGGTTAATCGGCACAGTTCATCACCCCCTTTCCAATGACTTCGGTTTATTCAGGCTTTTACCAACCATTCCGATTCCTATTCCTTTTCTTTTTGAGGTGATACGCACAATAGTCCTCGGAAGCTGGAATCTCACGGAAACATTCCGTTTCATAGGTATAGGCGCAGCATTTTCCGTCCCATCCGTTACTCGGACGATAGATATCGCGAAGCCAATAACAAGTTTTGCAGATGTTTTTTCTGTGCCATTCCGGCTTTTTGGGGGCATCAGCGGTCTTTTCGAGTCTTTCCATTGCGTTCGCTCCTATCGGCTTTGAGTCTGGCTCTGACTCTGTCCTCGAAAGCTATGAACTTGTCCTCATGCCAAAAGCCGTAGATTATCAGTACGACGACAGCAAATTCAAAAACTGTCTGAATTGCAAATTTTAAAGCCATAGTTATATCTCCCTCTCTTCCTTTCCGTCTGCCTGTCCGTCATCCCCCGGAAGCTTGCGGGATTGGAGATGAACAATGAATGAAAATAAAGAAAGGAGTGTAGTGAGTGACCTCCGGAAGATGAGGCACAGGCAGACAATGATTGTTATTTAACTGGGGTCTATCCCCGTGTATTCTTTGAACTGTTTCGGGTTGATATAGTAGGTGTAGCGATCACCGTTCATCTTCATCGCGGTTCCTATCGGAAGTCGCCCTCGTTGTAAACCGATTCTGACGAACATCTCGCTCACACCCATAAGCCTTGCGGCATCTTTGACTGTGATTCTTTTCATGATTCTCGCCTCACGAAGAGAACGCCTTGAGAAAACGCTCTTTACCTTTGACGGTGATAAGCATCTGAACGCCTGTCCAGTCGGTCTTATCGTTGTATGTCTCCTTGATAGTGAACAGCCCTGAATCAACATGCTCCGCATAGGGCATCAGCCTGCCGCGCTTGTCGCGGTAAATGTACTTGTGGTCTATAAGCCACTTTACAAAGTCATTCTGTTTCAACCCGAGAAGCTTCGCCGTCTCTCTGATTCCGGTAAGACTCTCACGGTCGCACAGACCGTCAAAATATTCCGCTTTTGGCTGCATAATGGCGTTCTGCACGGTCAGGTTAGAGTTTATAGCCTTGACTCTTTCAAGCTTCTCCTGCGCCATTCTAAGGGCTCTCGCCATAACCGCTTCGGGAGAGTTCCACTCTCTTTCGAGCTGCAAGAAATACTGTCTCGCCTGCTTGCCTTTTTCGTTACGCTGAAGCATACAGATCTCTTTTGCCATGTCGATTGTGAGCTGCGCATCCTGTCTCGGCTTGCCCGGTAAGCCGTCAGACCTATTCGACAAAAATGTCGAATAGTCCTCTTCCTCAGCAAAACCGTATTCGCACATTCTCGGGAACCATTTGTCATAGGGTGTTCCGACTTCAAGAAATTCGTGCAGGTCTCTCGCTAAGACCGTAGGTCTGTCGCTTTCATAGTTGATTTTGATTAACTCGTTCATTTACAAAGCTCCTTATCATTTAATTTATTTGTTGGGTATGTTTACAGCTTTCATTTCATAATTTACAGCATCGAATATTGACTTTTCGGCAATCGACTTGTATACTTTTTTCGAAAGGATGTGTAATTTTGAAGAAAACAATTTCAGCGATAAATATTGAAACAACTGTGCCGGAAACTATTAAATATTACCCTGTTAAAGAATGTCCCTTATGCCATGTTTCTTTTGATGGAACACATTTGTCCGGATATTATTCACACGCTTATTTTGATGACGGCAAAGAAGATCTCGGTAAATATTTCCTTTATGTAACCCATTTTTGTTACTCATGTAATCAGGCTTTTTTAGGTGTATATCACAATGCTCCCAATGGTCTTTTCGAGTTGTTGTGTGCTGTACCAAAAACAGTCCGCAACATCGATTTCTCGCCTGCAATCAATAAGCTCTCTCCTCTTTTTGTCTCCACCTATAATGAAGCCTTGGAGGCAGAAGAAAGTAATCTTTTACGCATATGCGGATTGGGGTATAGGAAATCTCTCGAATATTTGATTAAGGACTACTTAATATATAAAGAGCCTGATGAAAAAAGTAAGGTTCTCGATACTTCGCTTGGAACATTAATAAAAAACAAAATAGAAAGTAATAAGCTAAAAACTCTCGCAAGTAGATCCGCGTGGTTAGGAAATGATGAAGCTCATTATTTGAAGTATCACGAGAAATACGACATTCAAGATTTAAAGGAATTTATTACTGCTATTGTTACATTTTTCGATGCCGAACTCAGCGTAGATAAAGCACTTCAAATAAAGTCGAAGAAAAGTCAATAATCCCTCGCTTCTTTTTTAGCTATCAATGTTCCGTCGAGTTTCCAGAAGCACTCCTGCATTCGCACGGGGTTGTTCTCTTCACCTGTTCCTACCAGACCACGCGTCCATATCACAGGAATAATCTTAGCCTGCCGCGTCCCGTATTTGGGGTGCGGCTTTTTGCTATCATTCATAGTCTCATCTCCTTTCTAATTGCATTAATTTCATTTTCGTGCTATACTGTTTTCGCCTTTTGTGGCAGAGAGGGGTTGGTTACATTGACCAAACTTTTGACTTTGCCTGTTCCTGTTGCTCCGGAAGAGTAGCCGATGCAGAAGGCGTTCCATGTGCGGACGGTGTCCGCCGAAGTGAAGCTCTGAACTAAGAACCGGCAGAACGTTGTCGGTGTGGGATTTCGCAAAAAGGGTTCATCATCCCGTGCAGGGAAGCACGTTAAAAAACGCAGATGAATCGGTCTCAGGCGCGCTTGATGCGTTTGGGGTTTAACCTCTTGCGCTGAGACTGCCCCACTGCAAGTCAGAACAGGTAAATAAAACCGGCAACAACATCCGAGACGACTCCTCGGGTGTTGTTTGCTTTTCCGAAGCAACAGGAGCAGGCAAAGAGCGTTTGTGTCAAGTGTGGAGTTTCTTCCGTTTTGCATTGGTAAAAGTCGCTTTAAAAGCGACTCAATGACCAAAAAAAATTGACGCTGGATTTTTGATATCAAGGATACTTATCATAGCCTCTATCTCGTTGCTGTTAAGAACACCCTTGTTGAGCTTGCGATTCAGCGTAGCTTCATGGATTCCCATTCGCTTTGCTACATCCGCCTGGGTCATCCCTCGCGCTCGTATCAAACCCTTAATTTCATTTGTGGCTATCATTCTTTCACCTCCTTAGTCGCTTTTTACGCTACTATGTTATCACTTCTCAAAACACTTGTCAAGCGTTTTTAAAAAATTTTTTCGCTTTTTAGTTGACTTTTCTTGCAAATCTGCTACAATAGGTCATGGAGGTGCGAGATATGTCTTTAGGTAATAATATAAAACATGCACGAAAAGCTGCCGGTTTGACACAAGAGGACATTGCAAAAGAAATTGGTGTTTCCAAGCAGACGGTTCAAAAATACGAGAGTGGAGTAATAACTACCATATCCTCTGACAAAATCGAGATAATCGCAAAGTTGCTTAAAACAACACCTGCAAAGCTCATGGGTTGGGAAGATGGCTCATCGCTTAAACTTATTTCCCCAAGCATTACAGATGATGTTGTTACTTTTCCGGTTCTCGGCAGTATCGCAGCAGGATTCGAAGAAGTCGCTGTCGAAGATTGGAGTGGCGCGGTTGTAGAAGTTCCGACTGCTTATCTGAAAGGGAGAGATAAAAAAGATTTCTTCGTTTTGGAAGTTCGCGGCAATTCGATGTATCCGCTCTACCACGAGAAAGACAAAGTTCTTATATTGAAGCAAAATTATATCGATCACAACGGTGATGTCGGAGCAGTCATTTACGATGGGGAATGCGCTACACTCAAACGCGTCGATATTTCAGATGACATGGTAAGACTTAGTCCGATAAATCCCGAGTATCAACCGAAAGAGCTTCACGGTGCGGATTTAGAGATGTACCACATTCTCGGCGTTCCTCGCCTGCTCATACGTGAAATAAATTAAAAGAACCCCCGGTGCTGGAACACCGAGGGCTCGCATACCAAAACACGCCTACCAAAGAGTGAGTTGATATATTTAATAGTATATCACCCCGCTCTGTTAATGGCAAGTAAAATAACAGAAAGCGGGTATTTTTATGCGTTTACCTAATGGATATGGTTCAGTATATAAATTATCAGGAAACAGACGAAAGCCTTATATCGCTCGCCGAACTATCGGGTGGGACGATAACGGGAAACAATTATACGCCAACATCGGGTACTATCGAACAAGAGCGGAAGCCTTGCAAGCCCTCGCCGCATTTAATGATAATCCATATGATTTGCAGCTTTCAAAGGTAACATTTTCCGAGATATACGAGCGTTGGTGGAATGACACATTCGATGATGAATCGAACCGCTCAACCACGAGAAATTACAGTGCAGCTTATAAACACTGTTCATCTCTCTATGATATGCATATGTCAGACATACGCCCGTCTCATATGCAGGATGTTATAGATTCCTGTACTGCCGGATATCAAATGCAGAAAAGAATTCGGATCCTGTTCAATCAGCTATATCGCTGGTGTATAAGTCATGATGCTATAAAAAAGAACTATGCAGAGCAAGTGAAAATTACCGCTAAAGAAGAGTCTAAACCGAGGGCGGCATTTTCAACAGATGAAGTCGCTTTATTATGGAGTTTGATAGATAAGCATGAATACATCTCAATGATACTCATACTCATATATTCGGGAGTCAGAATTTCCGAACTGCTCGATCTCAAAAAAGAAGATGTTCATCTTGATGAGCAGTGGTTCAATGTGAGACATTCCAAAACCGAAGCAGGTGTTAGAGCCGTGCCTATTGCCGATAAGGTTCTCCCCTTTTGGCGCAACTTCATGGAAAAATCAAAAAGCCCCTATGCCGTATGCACAGAGGACGGTAAGAAGTTAAACTACGACAACTTCGTCAGAGCTTATTGGTTTCCGCTGATGAGCGAGTTGAACATGAAACACACTCCGCACGAAACACGGCATACATTCATTTCTCTCATGGTTGCCGCGAATGCAAATCAGACAATTCTCAAGAAAATCGTCGGTCACAAGTCCATAATGAACATCACTGAAAAAGTTTATACCCATGTGGAGATTCAGACCTTACTCAGAGAGGTAAATCTGATTTGATTTTGTTAGTTGCGTGTTAGTTGTTTGTTAGTTGTAGAGTCAAAAGCAGCCCATTTTCAAGCACTTTAAAATGAATACAACCCTTGAAAACATTGAGTTTCAAGGGTTGTAGTGTTATGGTGCGGATAACA
>ERZ1673695.814-NODE-814-length-40477-cov-14.721488_pt1 | contig 40477 bp, 34 predicted proteins | sample MGYA00580225_ERZ1673695 | MGnify/ENA primary metagenome ERZ1673695 (study PRJEB41218, sample SAMN15661739) | gut metagenome | host: Homo sapiens | place: Canada: London | collected 2015-08-20/2019-03-30 | study: EMG produced TPA metagenomics assembly of... | reverse complement strand
TAATGGCATATCTTATATCAGTTTTTTGAATTTACACAAAACTTGAAACGGTCTCTCCGTTCTGCGCGGCGAGCCTCTCAGCCGAAATATCTCTTCAGAAGCCCTTCGAAGCCTTTTCCATGCCGTGCTTCATCCTTGCACATCTCGTGAACGGTGTCGTGGATCGCGTCAAGGTTCAGCTTCTTGGCAAGCGTAGCCAGATCCTTCTTGCCCTGCGTCGCGCCGTGCTCCGCAGCCACTCTGAGCTCCAGGTTCTTCTTTGTGCTGTCGGTCACGCACTCCCCTAAAAGCTCGGCAAATTTTGCAGCGTGCTCCGCCTCTTCCCACGCGGCCAGCTTATAGAAGGCGCCGATTTCCGGATAGCCCTCGCGTTCAGCGACTCTTGCCATCGCAAGATACATTCCGACCTCTGTGCATTCGCCCTCGAAATTTGATCTGAGTCCCGCGATCACTTCTTCATCAACGCCCTTTGCCACGCCGACTCTGTGCTCGTCAGCCCATTCCAGACCGCCGCCGGCTTCCATCTCTTTAAACTTCTCGGCCGGCGCCTTGCAGACGGGACAAAATTCAGGAGCGCTGTCTCCCTCGTGAACATAACCGCAAATCGTACATACAAATTTCTTCATTCTTATTACCTCCATTCTTTTTCTCACAAGCGTTTCGTGAATTGCTTCCGTAATGCTGCAAAATCAATAACAGTAATCATTACTGTTATTGAGTATAACACTAATTTTAGAAAAGTCAACTGCTTTTACCGTAAATAAAAAATTTTTTATATGTACATTCCTCTCTGTTTTTGGTAAAATAGAAAAAAGAATGGAAGGAAGGGCAAGCGGCGACGACATGGCTGAGAAAAATAAAATCAGATTTACGATAAACGGGAAAACCTATACATTGCTTCATGACGAGCCGGAGGAATACATGCACCGGATCGAGCATTATCTGAATACCAAGGTCGCCGCCGCCTCCAAAAGCGGCATCCAGCTTGGAGAGCAGACGGCGATCGTTATGGCTTCCATTTCCATAACGGACGAGCTCTTCAAAACACAGAAAAATTTTAATACGCTCAGAAATGAAATCAAGCGAATGATGGACGAGTACGACAGGCTGAAGCTCGAAAAGCAGGAGCTTGACGAACAGCTTGCAAAAGCGGAGCAGCAGATCGACACCTTATCCAAGCAGCTGCTTCTGGCCCGTCACGGCGCCTCTCCGGATCAGAATTTTGCGGCGGAGCGGACAAATGAAAGCGTAAGCGGCAGCACGTATCTCCCCGCAAATCACGACATGTACGATGAATCCTGACGTCCCGGCGCCGGAGCTCCTGGCTCCGGCCGGTTCTTTTGCCTGTCTGAAGGCCGCCGTACAAAGCGGCGCCGATGCCGTTTATCTCGGCCTGAAAACAGGCAGCGCCAGAATGGGCGCCGAGAATTTTACCTTTGAAGAGCTGGAGCAGGCGCTGCGTTACGCCCACATTCGCGGCGTGCGCGTATATCTTGCGCTGAATACGCTTTTTTTTGAAGAAACGTTTGAAACGGGATACCAAACGGCAAAAAAGGCGGCGCAGCTCGGCGTCGACGCGCTGATTCTGCAGGATCTCGGACTTGCCGCCGAAATCGGAAAAAGCCGACGGGACTTTCCGTGCGAGCTGCACGCCAGCACGCAGATGAGCGTTTACAACGAAGAAGGACTTCATTTCCTGAAAAATCTGGGCTTTGACAGATGTATTGCCGCGCGAGAGCTTTCTCTCGCGGAAATTGCGCAGCTTTGCAGCGCGGGAATTATGGATGTGGAGGTTTTCTGTCATGGCGCGCTTTGCATGTCAATTTCCGGCCAATGCCTGCTCAGCAGTTTTATCGGCGGACGCAGCGGAAACCGGGGCGAGTGCGCGCAGCCGTGCCGCCGGAAATATGCGCTCATAGAGGACGGACTTCGTACGCCGTATGCATATCGGCTGAGTCCCGCCGATTTTGCCTCCCTCCCCTGGCTCCGGCAGCTTGCCGGTACGGGAGCAGGCTCGCTGAAAATCGAGGGCCGTCTCAAATCTCCCGCATATGTCGCTGCAGTCACGCGGTATTACCGCCAGGCATTAGATGGCTCTGTCGCAGATATTCCCGAAAAACTGACAGAGCTGCGCCTGCTCTTTGGGCGCGGCGATTTTACCTCCGGGTATTTGTTCGGGAAGCTGCCGGCCGGCGACATTACATTCCGCTCTGCGGGCCGCCTTGGGCTGCCGTGCGGCAGACTGAAGGAGTTTCCCATCAGACTGCCCGTTCCGGATACGCTTCCGCAAAGATTGACTCGTTTTCGCTTCTCCGTCCGCTTTGATTCCGACGCCCACCCTTTAAAGGCCGGCGACGGCGTTACGATTTATGACGCAGGCGAGACGGAATACAAAGCCGCAGGAGGCGGAACGGTAAATTCTGTAAAAAAAGGAAAAACACCCCAAACCGCAGACATTACGGCAGTCGGGACGCTTGGCGCACGCGGGAAGGGACCTTATCTGCTTTTTCTTACGGACGATCCGGCGCTGCGCGAACGCGCGGAGCAAACGCTCACGGGCGAAAGCAAAAAGATCCGCGTTCGGATGCTTTTTTCCGCGCGCAGCGGCGAAAAGCCCTCTCTGCAAATGGAAGATGCGGACGGAAACCTCGCTCTGGCGCAAGCCGCCGTCCCGGCGGCTCGTGCGCAGCATGCGCCCGCTACGGAGGAAAGCGTGCGGAAACAGCTGACGAAGCTGGGAGATACCCCCTATTCTGTAGAAACACTGCAAATTGATCTGGAGCCGGACCTCTTTCTTCCGGTCTCCGTTCTTAATACGCTGCGCAGAGACTGCGCCGGGCAGTTATCCGAGATGCGTGCTGCAAAACGCACCGCTGCCGTCGGTACACCTGTGATATACAAAAAAAGCGCGAGCCCGGCAGAGGGCGGCCTCTCGTTTTTCTTCTATCAGGCCGAACGCTTTTTTTCCTTTGACGAAGACGACGTTCCCGAGGCGCTGCGCCCATACCGAAGCGAGCCGCGCACCTTTTACCTTCCCATGGAGTCTTTTTATGATCCGGCTTCCGACTTCCTGAACCGCATGGAAAACCGCATTGCCGCGCTGCGTCGGGCCGGCGTCTGCAAGATTGTTTTATATTTTCCTTTTGTTTCTCTTGGCGAGGCCTGGGCGGAGGCTCGGAAACGGCTTCCGCTCCTTCTGAAGCGGTGGGCCGGTTCGCTGATCGACGGGTTTCTCTGCGAAAACCCCGGCGATCTGGTCTGTTTGCAGGAAGCGCAGCAGGCTCATGCAAAGGCGTTTCTGACTTGCTGCGATTACAGTCTGAACGCCGTAAACAGCCGGACGCTGCGCTGTCTGGGAGACCTTGGCGTAAATCGCGCGGCGCTTTCCCCGGAGGCCTCCGCCGCCTGTCTTCGTGCGGCCGCATCCGCAGTAAATCCGGAGGTTGTCGTGCAAGGACGCCTTGTTTTGATGCGCAGCCGTCACTGCTATATTGACGAAGGCCAATGCGGCGGCAAAAAGAAGAAGTGTCTAAACGGGAAATTTTCCCTGAAGGATGAATACGGCTGCGAATTTCCGATTCTGCCGCAGTGCAGAGACTGCTGCAGCATTCTTCTCAGCCACAGGCCTCTGGAGGCCGCTCCGGCGCAGATCAAAAAAATACGCAGCGTCTGCCCTCAGGCCACGCTGCGCGTTAATCTGGAATAGCTTTCGTGATCTTTTAAAAGAACGCGGAAAATAGTCTCCGCATGTGATACAGATCCTCTGTCCCGCCAAATTCGCGCGAGGAATGCATCGCAAGCAGCGGATTTCCGATATCGACTGCAATCATCCCGCTTTTTGCGGAAAGCATTGGCCCGATCGTCCGTCCGCCTCGGATCGTGCTCCGGTTGACATATTCCTGATATGGGATGCCGGATTCCGCGCAGAGCTTTTTAAAATAAGCGCTGCCGCTTGCAGAGGTGGCGTAGGACTGATTCGCGTTGAGTTTTAAGACCGGTCCCCGATTCAGGCGTACCTTCGTGTCGGGATCTCCCGTCTGCGGATAAGATGGATGCGCGGCATGCGCCATATCGGCGGAAAAGATCACGGAACGGGCCATTGTGCGGAACAGATCTTCCCTGCTGTATCCAAGCTTGCCGCACAGGCGCTCCAGCAAAGCTTCAAAGACGCCGCTCTGCGCCCCGCGGTCGCTTGCGGAGCCGCACTCCTCGTGATCGTAAACGAATGCGACAAAGGAATGATCCGCGGCATCCTCCGAGACGGCTCCCGCCGTCAGCGCATACGCCATCTCGCAGTCATCCAGATGCGGAGAGGACAGGAACTCATCATGGAGCCCGGCGTAGCCGGCCGGAGCGGCATCATACAGTACAATATCAAAACTCAGAATGCGCCGGTTCGGAATGCCGGCCGCCTTAGCGGCATAGTTCAGAAAGGAGGGCTCGCCCGACGGGCTTTGGGCGACAAAGGGACGGAGCTCGGTCTGCAGATCGAACTTGGCGCCCTCATTGACGCTGCCCAGCAGATGGATCGCAGCGCTCGGGATCACGGCAAACGGTTTCCGGATATTAAAATCGGCGCTGTCCGTTTTCTCGCCGTTATCGTAATAAATTCTTCCTGCGCAGGCCAGCGGCCTGTCGAGCCAGACATGCTGGATCAGGCCGCCGTAGGGCTCAAGCGTAAGACGCTCGTAGCCGTCATCCACTGTAGAGACGGCCGGCTTTACACGAAAGCCGGGCGCGTCATGGTGCGCGCCGGCGATATGGAAGCCGTATTCCAGCGGCTTTTTTCGGGAGCTGATTCGAAAAAAGGAAAGCAGCGTACCGTTTTTGACGAGATAATACAGACGGTCGGGCAGAATCTCCCACTCGTCCTCCTCGGCCAGACGGATCGCGCCGGCACGCGCAAGCATCCCGGAAAGATATGTTGCCGAGTGATAAGGCGTCGGACTCTCGTTGATATATTTTAAAAAGCCGTCGCATTCCTTTCTGATTTCCCGTTTCATCGCGCCGCCTCCGTTCGTTATTTCTTCCGGAGCGTGTAGCTGCCTGTAACGGCCTCTCTCCAGGCTTTGCCGTCTTCAAAGCTCCAGCCGTCTTCCAGGAGGATCATGCCCTTCATGCCTTCCGGAATTTCCACCGTAAGCACAATGGAATCCTCTTTTCTCGTCCAGGAGGAAAGAATTCTTCCGTAGGAACAGATATGGAAGCCGGAGGCGTTTTCAAGCTGCGGCACGAAGGAAGGCCGGATTTCCACCTCCGCAAAATCGCTGCGATGCGGATTGTAGTGGATCCCCGCAAGCGCCTGGATAAACCAGCTGCTGATGTCTCCCCAGAAATGGTGGTTCAGAGACAGCACTCTGCCCCCCTCCGGCTGATGCGTTTCCCAGAGCGTGGTGGCGCCGCGTTTTATCCAGTTTCCGTACGAAGGATAATCCGTGCGGGCAATCATTTTATATGCCAGATCGCTGCGTCCGAAGTCGGTCAGCACATGGAAAATCACTCTTGCGCCCAGTACGCCGAGATTGATGTGATCGTCGTCGCGCGCGATGATTTCCACCAGGTTTTCAAAGGCCTTCGTCCGTTCCCCTCCTTCGAAAATATGATAGTACAGCGCCATGGCCTGCGAGGTCTGGCAATTCCCGAGCGCAAGCATCCGGTCGAAATCAACAAGATATTTGCGTACGGCGGCCTTTGTCCTGCGGGCAAGCTCTGCTGCAAATTGGCTCTGGAGCGGCATACCGAGCGTTTCGAAAATGTATGCGGCTTTTTCCGCGATATCCATTGTCAGCACGCTGTCGGTGAAGATCAGAGGGCTGTTGTATTGATCCTCGATCTTTCCGACCGGGCACCAGTCCCCGAGGCCGATGGCCACAAGCCCGCGGGAATCCGCTCTTCCGATGATGTAGTTCAGGTATCTCCAGATCGTAGGCGCGGAAATTTCCAGAATCTCTCTGTCCCCGGTATATTGATAGGTGTAAAACGGTAAATATACGATGATATTGTCCCACGCCGGGCCGTTGCCCCATGCGAAGCCCCACCCGCCGGTCGGTATAATGCCCGGGATCGCGCCGGCGTCGTTCTGGGCCTTCGCGATGTTCCGCATCCATTCCTTATAGCTGTTTCCGACGGAAAGATTCATGAGCATATGCTCCGCGGAAAGCGCGGCGTCCGCCGTCCAGCCGTTTTTCTCACGCTGGCAGCAGTCGACGGGATAGTAATAGAAATTGGAAAGATCGCTGCGCCGCGTCGCCTCCTGAAGCCGGTTTACAATTTCATCCGAGCATTGGAAGCCGCCGCGTTCTTCCAGCTTTGAATGGAAAACAACGTACGTCAGCAGCTCCGGCGTCGCCTGTTCCTTTGTAATGCCGCGCACAAGCACGTACCGGAAGCCGTGATACGTAAACCGCGGCATATATTCCTCCGGCTCTCCCGTACCCTTGCAGTAGTAGATGTCTTTCTGCACATAATCGTTTTCGTCGAATTTGATGTTCCGCGTATAAAGCTTTCCGTCGATTAAGGCTTCTCCGTGGACCAGATCGATCTGCTGGCCGGGCGTGTCCGAGCAGACGCGCAGCCTGCACAGTCCCGCGTTATTTTCTCCGAAGTCATAGCGGAAGCCCGTTTCCTCTTCCGTAATCGATATGGGCTTGATTTCTCCGACTTTGACAATAGGCTCTGCCTGACAGAGCCTGGCCTCTCCACGGGGCATGGGAGCCCTTTCTGCAAAGCGCCACTTTCTGTCGTTAAAGCCGGGTTCATTCCAGCCCGGAAGCTCCAATCTTGCGTCATAATACTCTCCGCAGTGACGGTCGTCGAAAAGAATGGGAGAGGGCGCCGTTTTGAAGGATTCGTCGCTTTCGATTACCATGGCTTCGCCGTCCCGGAATTTGATCGTGCAGCGCAGCGCAAGCTGCGGCGCAGCCCGCCATTTGGCCTTCTGAAAATCCCAGCAGTAAGCGCCGAATGCGTTCTGCAGGCCGTTGCCGAGGCATACGCCGAGGACGTTCTCGCCCTTTTTCAGATACGGAAGAATATCGTAGGCATCGTAATAAATCAGATCGTCGGGGTTGCTGATATATGGAGCCAGAAGCCCCTTCGTAATATTTTTTCCGTTTATATACAGCTCATAAAAGCCGAGGCCGCACAGCACTACGCTTGCCTCCGCGGCGCTGTTCAGCTGTTTCAGACTCTTGATCGCAAACGTTTTTCTGAAATAAGGAGCGGGGACAAAGTGGTCAAGCGAGCATGTCTCTTTCCCGGCTCTTATAAATGAGTTTGGAAAATCCATCCAATCATCTCTCCTTTTCTTTATTTTGTCCGGTAATTATACTATGCGCGCGCTGAATAAGCAATCTCTGCGTTTGTTAAAATTTATTATTTTCGACGGAATCCATAAACGTCCGAACGAGCCGCTTTGCCTCGTCAAAATTCATATTCCCCGAGCACTTCCTGTATGCGACGCTTTGATCTTTATAATGGTAAGCGAAGGAAACGGACCATTTTACACATTTCAGAATGGCGAACCTGCGCGCTTTCTTTCCCAGCGAACGTTCCAGGCTTTCCGTCTCCTCAAATAATTCCCTTTCCCGGATCGTAACGGAATGCTCCTCGTTCCAGCAGTCGAAATAAGCCGTGACCGTAATGCAGGCGACTTCGTCCAGATCGATGCGGGACGGGCGGCCGGCCACGTCGACCAGCAGGACCGCCGCGACGAGAACCGGTACGGCAATGAGGAAAAATCTTATACGTTTAAAAAAGAAAAACGGGCGGGATTTCATACGGCTGCTCCTTTCTCAGCGGAGCGGAAGAGAAGCCTGCTCGACCTGTTCCCACACTGCGCAGCGGCCGTCAAAGCATTCCGCAGCAAAAGAAGCCCCTCTTTCGCACGTTTAAAATCATATTTTTATCATATCTGAGATTACTATATGATAAATTTCAAAGCAAGTCAAGATCAAAGCATAGATTCTCAGCGGAGGGCCCGTAGGATTACAATACATGTTTGACAAATCTGCATAAAAACCAACCGCACCTTTCCAAGGTGCGGTTGAAAAATTATTTTTTTACTGCATGATACCAATCGTCTGTTATTTTTTTTGTGTCGGCCTCTGTATTTCCGCCAGACAGTGTTGTCGGCTTTGAAGTCGGAGAGTAAATTACCGAATACAAGCCATTATGAGTAGTAAAATAAACCGCGCCATCCGCACAATATATAACATCTAATTTTGCATCACTATCCGGAAAAGCATGTTCTATGTTACGAAAGCTGTTTATAATATCATTCGAAACATCCATCTCTTGCGCATCGCTTTTCGTTCCGCAGTAAATTGTGTTATTCCCACTTAAATTGAAGTATATGATTTCAGGATTTTTTTCGACATTTTCCAGGCAAAAATCAGCAACTGTCTGAAAATCCTCCTGAAATACCTCGAAGTTTTCAACATTATACTTCCACTTTGACGTATACGTAAACCAAATATATATAGAACATACACACAAGCAAGCTAAAACAATCATAACAATCATAACAGTTATAACAATCTTAACAATCATTCGCGCGGCATTTTTATTGGCTTTTGTAAGCATTTTACTTACCTCCTTAAATTGTTCCCGAGAAGGGCACTTCGAAGTTGATTACTGTAACAAACGGCTTATACTCTCCGTTATATTCTTCGTTATGTTGAAGAATATACCAAGATTTAAATCCTGCTAAAAAACCGTATTTTTCTACATCGGCAGCATCTAGTCCAAAATGATCATAGAGTGTAAAAACAAGTGTTCCTGAATATGAATTACCTGTTTTATTATACTCTTTTACTTCAATTTGATTTCCCCACAAACCATCAATGCAAATAGTCAATCCATTGATCTTGTCACTAACGGTATTATAAACTGGCTGATATATCTTATTTGTTTGCATCAATTTAACGAGTGGATTATTATCTCTATTACCAGCAGTATAAGTTAATACTCTTATGTCACCATTGTACTGACATAGCAACTGAGCAATACAATTCTTAACCGCAGTAATATAATTTTGAGTTGATTCATGTTCCAGGACTTTTTCTGTCAATGTTGAATTGCTATAATTGCTTCCATCCCCGGACATAAAATGTTCAATCATATCAAGTACTACTGTTTGTAAGGGCTCAGTAGAGAATAACGTGGTAGCCATATCTTCCCACAAAGACCTGAATGTTGCTGGTGTTGTAAACACAAAATCAGACCAGTTTATCCAGTCCATTGCTTTTAAATCATTTTCAGAAATATCATCATACTCTAAATCTTCAGGAAGACATCCATCGCAGTTATATCTATAAGTATTTTTCGTCTGGTAAATTTTGTTCTTGCGAACATAAATCGTCATACAATCCTGATACCCACCATCAACAGTAGTGGCAGTAATGGTAACAGTACCTGCTTTCTTTGCTCTTACAAAACCTGTGTAAGTCCCGACAGTTGCCACACTTTCATTACTGCTGCACCAAATAACTGTTTGGTTCGTAGCGTTTGACGGATATACAGTTTCACAAAGATAATCCATTTCTCCCACATCCATAGTTTTATGCGCAGGGCCCGCTACTCCTGTTACGGGTATTGGTGCAATTACAGTTACAGTAATATAATCGCTTATTCCACTACCGTCAGTAGCCTGGGCATAAACCCTTGTTGTACCTGTGTTTACTCCGTAAATATATCCTGTAGTTTCATTTACGCTTGCAATAGAAGTGTTACTACTGTACCATCTAACCTCTGCACATTCAGGGCAGTTAGAAGATATACCCGCCCAAGCATCGTAATACCATTGTCCTTTGGTAATAGTTGCACTATTTGGATACACATTAACTGAATTTATACATATCATTATTTTTCCTCCTTATCATACTTAATTTAAAACATTTTGTCAATGATAACTTTTCTATCTCTTACAAGGTTCACATTGAAGGTGATTTCAATACCCGCATCGTCATTGATAGGATGACAGTTAACTCCATACTGCCATACGGCAATATCGTTACGGGTAATACCGGAGGGTGCATAAGGCATCCAATTATCCGGATGAATAAGGTGAGTGGTGGTTACACGGTCATATTCTGCGAGACTGGGGGAAATTGCCCATACAAGACACTTTTTAAAAATCTCACGATCAGTCTGCAAACCACGGCTGAACTCACGGTCAAAGCCGAACTTAGCATCGGTATTAGCCTTAAATCCTGGAACAAAGCCCTTTTCTTCGAGATCTGCTGCAAAGCCCTTCATATAATCACGGCTAATATCTTCGCCGTTTACTACTTCGAGGAACACTGCCGTTCCCTTAGGAATACCGAGTTCAAGAGCTACAACATCGATTTTCTTTACAACAATTTTACCCTGTTCTTCGGTCTTCTTTTCTCCGGAATCTGTATAGATAGCAGCTATCTTACAACCCTTTGAATGAATAAATGCGATTTCATCCTTTGTAAGAGCGTTTTCGCCCACAAGATTTCGTCCCCAAAAGTTAGGATATACCTTATTGCGAACTACCCATTCAAATTCAGAAATGTTGTTTTGCAGAATATCATTGGCTTGGATTTTAGAATCCACACCAAACAAAAGTCTGCTCACGGGAGCCTGCACCTCTGTTGTTTTTACCTCCGCCTGAACAGTGGCGGCAGTCGCCTGTGTTGCTTCAGCCGTAGCTTTCGCGTGTTTAGTACCTTTACATGCCATTTTATTTTCCTTCTTTCTTTTAGAAATTTTTGTTTTCGATTAGCGTCCTAATCTTTTACAGCTGCAACTCTATTATCAATGTTAAACCTGACAACTACTGTCAGGTTTCAGACCGTATACAAATTTTTTCTTTAAAAAAACTACATTCTGCACAGTAATAACGCAAGATATACGCTTTCGTATATCCCTTATTCAATATGCCGAGAATTTCCTTGCTGCAAAAGCCGCCATCAAGTTCAAAACGAACCGCCAGTATCATCTGTCGCTGGGAGAAACGTCGCTGCAACTATAAGAGTAAATATTTACCTGATATATTGACAATATAATTATATCAACATATAATTTTCGATATAATTTACCAAAATTGTATAATGATTTTGTATTTTAAAGAATGACAAAAATGAGGAAGCAAACAAAAAAGCGTTTTCTGCGCGTGATTGCATTTGGATCGAATATGATGAAGCGCATAACGGCAGGCGTCTTTTGTTCATTTGATCAAGAATAATGTGACGCTGATTTTTCATATGACAGTCAGGATCGACTGACACAGAAACGCGGAAAAACGGAACGTACGTATTCGATTGTGCGCATATGGCTTGGCCTGCGCCTTGACAGAAGGGAGACACGATGAAAAAAATACTGCCTTTGATGCTCTTATTATTTTTTCTTGTGGGTTGCAGTAATGCTTCAAACAGCAGCAAACTAAATGAGGATGATATTATGGAGGACGTTTATATTACTGAAATAGAATGGTGTGGTATAGAGTGGGATCAAATTCAGTTTCCTATTGATTTGAGTGAAGATGTTCTGAAAGAAATAAAACCAATTGAGACGAACCAGATTGCAACAGAGGTCGCTACGAGCATAATAGAAAAACTTCATGAAAAAGGGAAATTCTCTGAATATACATTGATTTCTATTGTTCATTCCACGGAGGATAACGTGTGGCGTTTCGAATATTCAATAGATCAACGGAATAAGGCTATTGATCATTTGGTTGATTGTGGGTGCTTATATGTTGCAATGGATGGGAAGGAAGGAAAAGTTATTAAAGCTTGGCTTGAGGAGTAAAAGCTCCATACCAGCAGCTCCGGCTTTTACGCTCTGCCGCCGAATCTCGTCGATTTGTCCGGAATTTTAACGATTTTGCTCGCATTGAGACGGTCAAAAAAACAATACAATTTGCATACAAAATTTAAACTCTTTTCTTATTGAGCAATGGATCGTTTTGTGGTATGCTAGACAAGCTTTATAACAAAGATCTTTAAAATTACAAAGGATGAGGAACATGACAGGAGCAATCAGGAAAAAGTTTTTATCGGTCATAACAGTTCTGTTTCTGCTGGCCGCCCTGACGGTCCCGTCCGGCGCGGCGGAGGAAACGGTCATCGTACTGGATGCCGGGCACGGCGGGAACGACAACGGCACGCAGGGAACGTTAAACGGCACCACCTATTACGAAAAAAATTTAAATCTGAAGGTAACTCGTTATCTCTGGGACGCGCTGGGTGAATACGGCGGCGTGAAGGTCTACATGACAAGATATGACGATACGAAGCTTTCGATTTTATCCCGGGCGAAGGCCGCTGCGGATTTAAACGCAGATCTTATGGTTTCGCTCCATATGAACGCGCTGGATAACGCCGATTATTTCGGAGGAAGCGAAATTTTCGTTCCCGCAGGAAACTACAGGCCGGAGCTGGCCGAGGAGGCCTCGGAGATCGCCGAAAAAATTCTGTCGGAATTTGAAGGCCTTGGAATGAAAAAAATAGGCGTCAAGACGAGTCTTCTCTCCCATGATGACTATTATGATTATCCGAATGGTCAGCAAGCCGACTACTACGGCATCATCCGGTTCTGCGTGCAGGAAAATATCCCGTCGATGATTATAGAGCACGGATATCTTTCCAACCAGGCCGATCTTACGTTTTTATCCAAAGACGCAAACCTCAAAGCATTAGCGGAGGCGACCGCCGCCTCTATCGCGGAGCATTACGGCCTGTCCAAAGGCAGAGGCACGAAAATAACGCTGCAGGAGCAGGAGCCTGTCGTAATCGCAGATCTGCCCACGCAGCTCACGGTGGGAGACGAGCCCATTACAATGCGCGCATCCGGCGGCAGTGGAAACGGCGAAATGCGCTTTGAAAGCAACGATAAAAATGTGCTGCAGGTGGTAGGAGATCAGCTTGTGATCGTAGGCGAGGGCAAAGCCAACATCACAGCGGTGAAAGGAACGGACGGCACCTATCTGCCCATGCCAAGCGAAAACTACATCCGCATTACGGTGGAAGACAACGGAGCCGCTGCGATTACTCCGGAGCCGGAGCCTGCCACGCCAACGCCTGACACGGAACCGACAGGCTCCGCAGGCGGACAGGAAAGTCCCTCGGGTACCGGAACAGCGCCGGGCTCGCCGCAGGAATCCGCCCAAAGCACTCCGCAGACAGGCCAGGGCGACGATCCCTTCCCCCTCATTGCCGCCATCGTTGGCGGAATTCTCGCCGCTCTTCTAACCGCAATCATCATCCGCATTCTCGTCGTTCGGAGAAGGCGAAAAAAATCTATCACTCGCAAATACAAAAACAGTGGCCGCGGGAGCCGGCAAAGAAATTACAGAAGGTAACAGCCCTCTCTGCGGAGCCGTTCCTCCTCCTCGGCAGGCCAGACGGAAACCTGAACCTCCCCAATATGCTTCTTATCAAGAAAATACATGCAAAGTCTTGACTGCCCGATGCCTCCCCCAATGGTATCGGGCAGCTTTCCTTCTAAAATCGCTTTGTGAAACGGAAGCTCCCTGCGTTCCTCACAGCCGGCCTCCGCAAGCTGCGCCGCAAGAGAAGCCTCATCCACGCGAATCCCCATGCTCGAAATTTCAAACGAAAGATCCAGAACCGGATAATACAGTATAATGTCGCAATTCAGATTCCAGTCATCATAATCCGGAGAGCGTCCGTCATGCGGCATTCCCGAACGGAGCCTTCCGCCGATCTGCATCAGGCAGAACGCACCGTGAGCGCGCGCGTAAAGAGACTCTCTCTCCTTCGGCGTTTGCTCGGGATATAAATCCTCCAGCTCCTGCGACGTAATAAAAACGATTTCCTCCGGGAGGCAAAAGCCGTTCATGCCTTCGGCCAGATCGGGATAGAGCGCGCGGATATGCGCCTCCGTCTTTTTGAGGACAGCATAAATTTTACGCACTGTGCGCTGCAGCATCTCAATATTTCGCTCTTCTTTCCTGAGCACGAGCTCCCAATCCCACTGATCTACATAGATGGAATGCAGCGCGTCCGTCATTTCATCGCGCCGCACGGCATTCATATCCGTATAAAGGCCTTCTCCCGGGCCGAAGCCGTACTTGCCCAGCGCAAAGCGCTTCCACTTGGCCAGAGACTGCACGATCTGCACCTCCTGCTTCGTCTCAAGCAGATCGAATTGTACCGGACGTTCCGTCCCGTTCAGGCAGTCGTTCAGGCCCGAATCCCTAGTTACCATTAAAGGCGCCGTTACGCGCATCAGATTCAGCGCCTCCGCCAATTCCTTCTGAAAATAGTCTTTTACCTGTTTAATCGCGATCTGCGTCTCTTTAAAATCCAAAACCGACCGGTACATTTACGATTCCTCCCATTCCAGCGCGCGCCCCTCTAAAGACCAGGTCTGCGCGGCGTCAATATATACTTTTGCAAACTTTCCCTCGGCATCGGCGGCGCAAACGCCGTCCGCCGTAAAATTCACGATTTTGTTTCCCTCGGTCCTTCCGGTAAGGCGCGCGGGATTCGTACGGCTGACGCCCTCGCAGAGCACCTCGAACGTTTTCCCCGTACACGCTTCGTTTTTCTCGCGGCTGATCGTATTCTGCAGCTCCAGAAGCCTCCCGAAGCGGTCCTTCACCAGCTCTTCCGCCACCTGATCCGGATCGGCGGCCGCCGGCGTTCCCACGCGGGGAGAATAAATAAATGTATATGCCATATCAAAGCGGAGCATTCGCACGAGTTCCAGCGTTTCCCGAAAATCCTCCTCCGTCTCTCCCGGGAAGCCCGTGATCAGGTCCGTAGAGAGCGTAATTTCCGGAATCCTGGAGCGGATTTTTTCCACCAGCGAAATATATTGCTCTCTGGTATAGCGCCGGTTCATTCTTCGGAGAATCTCCGTACTGCCGGACTGCACCGGCAGATGCAGCTGATTGCAGACGGACGGATATTTGGCCATGACCTCAATCAGTTCCTCCGAAAGATCCTTCGGATGAGACGTCATAAAGCGGATCCTCCGCAGGCTGCTGCCCGCCGTGCGCTCACAGACAGCGGAAAGCAGCGCCGCGAAGCTTTCATGCCGCTCTGGTTCGTCAAGATCCTTGCCGTAGGAATTGACGTTTTGTCCAAGCAGCGTAATCTCGCGCACGCCGCCGGCCGCCAGCGCATCGATTTCTTGCAAAATATCGTTCCTGCGTCTGCTGCGCTCCCGTCCGCGCACGTACGGTACGATACAGTATGTACAGAAATTATTGCAGCCGTACATAATCGTCACCCAGGCCTTCCAGTTGCTGGCGCGTTTTACCGGCAGACCTTCCGCAACCTCCCCTTCTGTATGAGAAAGCTCGCACACGCGCCGTCCATCGATCAGCGCACTGTAGAGAAATTCCGGAAGGCGGTGAAGATTATGCGTGCCGAATATGATATCCACATTCTGATATTTCCGCTTAATTTCCTCGACAACGTGCGGCTGTTCGGTCATGCAGCCGCATACGGCGGTAAGCAGCTCCGGCTTTGCCCGTTTTGCGCCCTTCAAAGCGCCGATGTGCCCGAATACCTTTTCCTCTGCATTTTCCCGGATGCAGCAGGTGTTGAAAAGAATCAGATCACAGAAACGTCCTTCGTATTTGCCCGCCGTCTCGTCGGGAACCAGCTCATACCCCATCCGTTCCAGCATGCCGGCAAGCTTTTCGGAATCGTGCTCGTTCATCTGGCAGCCAAACGTTTTAATGCAGGCAGCAGGACGGCCGCCCCGGCCGGAATTGAAATCACGCACGCACTGCATGTAATAATTCTGTTTTTCTCGTTCCTCTTGCGAGACAATTCTCGTCGCCATCCGATTTATCCTTCCGTCAGATTCTTTTTTCGGCCTTCTGGTGAAGCCGGTACAAAATATTCATCGCCTCGATGGGCGTCAGAGAATGCACATCCAGATCCTTCAGCTCGCTGACGATCTCGTCCTGCATGACGGAATTCGCCGTAAAGGAAAGCAGATCAAGCTGCCCGTATTCCTCTGAAGCCGCGCCTCCAGCCTTCTGCCGCGTTTTTCGGCCGTGCCTTCCCTTCTCCCGGATATCCTGCTCCTCCAGGCCCTGTAAAATTTCATGCGCTCGAAGCGTTACGACTTTCGGGATCCCCGCAAGTGCCGCCACGGAAATTCCGTAGCTCCCGTCGGCGCCGCCGCGCTTCATTTTACGGAGGAAAACAATGTCGTCCCCCTTCTTTTTCACGTCCACGCAATAATTTTTGACGCCGGGGACGGTGCCCTCAAGCTCCGTCAGCTCATGATAATGCGTTGCAAACATCGCGCGGCATTTCAGCGTGCCGGCAATGTATTCCAATACCGCCCAGGCAATGCTGAGACCGTCGAACGTGCTGGTTCCGCGCCCGATTTCGTCAAGGATCAGAAAGCTTCTGGCGGTTGCGTTGGAAAGAATGTTCGCCACCTCGCTCATTTCCACCATAAACGTGCTCTGCCCCGACGCCAGATCGTCGGACGCGCCGACTCTGGTGAAAAGCTTGTCCACTACCGAAATCTGCGCTTCCGCCGCGGGAATAAAGGATCCGGCCTGTGCCATCAGGATCATCAGCGCGACCTGCCGCATATAGGTCGATTTTCCGGCCATGTTCGGTCCGGTAATTACGAGAAGCAGATTCTCTCCGCAGTCGAGCAGCGCGTCGTTCGGCACAAAATCACCGGAGGAAAGCATCTTTTCCACTACGGGATGCCTGCCGTCGCGGATGGAAATCACGGAAGAATCCTCTCCGAGGATCTCCGGACGGCAGTAATTCTCACGGTCTGCCGTCTCTGCATACGAAGCAAGGGCATCCAGTTTTGCGATCGCCGCGGCGGTTGCCTTCAGTCGGTCCGCCTGCCGGAGCACGAATTCCCGCACCTCGCAGAACACCTCAAATTCCAGACGCGTGAGGCGTTCCTCCGCGCCCAGGATCGTGTCCTCCATCTTTTTCAATTCGTCGGTAATGTATCGTTCGTTGTTTGCCAGCGTTTGTTTTCTGATGTATGTAGGCGGGACGAGATTCAGATAAGATTTCGTCACCTCAAGATAATAGCCGAACACCTTGTTATAGCCAATCTTCAGGTTTTTTATGCCCGTCGCCTCGCGTTCCCTGGCCTCCAGCTCTGCGAGCCACGTTTTTCCATTTACGGAAGCCAGGCGGCACTGGTCTACCTCGGGATGATATCCCTTTTTAATAATTCCGCCCTCCTTCAGTGCAAGCGGCGGATCCTCCTCGATAGCCTGATCTAAAAGCGTCCAGACGTCCTCCAGGCCGTCCGTCTCCGCATGGATGCGCTGGAGCAGCGGCGCTTTGCAGGAGGCCAGCGTATTGCGGATATACGGCATTTTTCCCGCTGACTGCCGCAGAGAAGCAAGATCGCGTGCATTGCACGTGCCAAGAGTAACTTTACCGGCGATTCGCTCCATATCGTAAACGCCCGCAAGCAGCTCCCGGATTTCGCTCCGGAGCAGGAACGCGTCCTTCAGCTCGGCTACGGCGTCCAGACGTTCGTTGATCGCGTCAACGTCGATCAGCGGCTGCTCCAGCCATTTTTTGAGCAGCCGGCCGCCCATGGGCGTCACCGTTTTGTCCAGCACCCAAAGCAACGAGCCCTTTTTATTTTTATCCCTGAGCGTTTCCGTGATCTCCAGATTTCTCCGGGAAGCGGCGTCGATCGTCAGGAATTCGTCTACCGTGTAGTATTCGGCGGTAATCTGATCGGACAGATGCATTTTCTGCGTATCTTCCATGTATGAAATCAGCGCGCCGCAGCTGCGCACGGCAAGCTCGTTTTTCAGAACAGCCTGCAGCATGTTTGTTTTCTGAGCGCCCGTAAATTTGATGTCGGACAAATGCGCCTTTCCCGCGTCATAGCCGAATAGCTCTTCCGGAGCCTCCGTTATGTATGCGTTTCCAAGGTTCCGGGTGAAATTCCGCAGACGCTCCGCGCAGGCGGCTCCCTTATTTACGATAATTTCAGAAGGCGAAAACCTGGCGATCTCGTTCGCCAGATGATTATAGGTGCTGCCTACCGTCAGAGAGGTCAGATAAAGCTCGCCCGTTGTGATATCCGCAGCCGCAAGACCGTACATGCTCCGGAATTCATAAACCGCCGCAAGATAGTTATTGCTCTTCTGGGAAAGCATCTGCTCGTCCGTGACAGTGCCGGGCGTGTAGATGCGGACAATGTCGCGCTTCACAATGCCCTTTGCCAGCGCCGGATCCTCCAGCTGCTCGCAGACGGCGACCTTATAGCCCTTTGAGACCAGGCGGCCGATATAAGAAAGGGCGGCGTGATACGGCACGCCGCACATCGGCGCCCGCTCCGCCAGCCCGCAGTCCTTCCCCGTTAAAACGAGTTCCAGCTCTCTGGATGCGATTTCAGCATCCTCAAAAAACATTTCGTAAAAGTCCCCGAGACGAAAGAAAAGGATGCAGTCCCTGCACCGCTCCTTTATCTCAAGATATTGCTTCATCATTGGAGTCAGCTCCGCCACACGATACTCTCCTTCCGTTTCGCGCGTAAAAGATCAGTGGCAGCCGCCGCACGTGGCGCAGCTTCCGCCGCATCCGCTGTCTCCCGTGATAAAATGCTGTATGATATCGTTGATCGTACGCATCATGTCTTCGAAGCCTTTTTTACCGTCGAAATAATTCTTGGTAATTTCATATTCGTTCAGCTCTTTCTGCTTGTCCATCAGAGTATCGCGAATTTTCTCCAGCTCGTCCTTATCCATATTGTCTCGCGAGCCGTTTACGATCTTTCTCTGAAGATCTTTAAAGTCATTAATCAGTTCCTGGCCCTTTTCATCCTGCAAAAGTGCGAGCTCCGCATTCTGCCACGCGATAAATTCAGGGCTTTCCTTAATCGCCTCTCCCAGCGCCGAAGCGGCTTCTACATAATCCATTGAATTTCCCTGCCTTTCTGTGAAAATCCGTGTCTGATCCATCGAGCATAGTATGTCTTGGCACGCCTTTTATCATACCATATTCCGCATTTCCGCACAATCTTATTTTGACAGCACGCTGCGGTATCCGCCCGCTCCGTATCTGAGGCATCTGTTGACGCGGGAAATGGTTGCGGTGGAAGCGCCCGTTTTTTCGACAATGTTGTTAAACGTTTCTCCCTGCTTCAGAAGCACGGCGACCTCCAGGCGCTGCGCCATTGCGTTCAGTTCTTTGATCGTACACAAATCTTCAAAAAAGCAGCGGCACTCCTCTGCGCTCTCCAGCGAAAGGATTGCGGCAAATAGTCTTTCCTGTTCTTCTTGTCTGATTTTATCCTCTTGCATGCGGCATTCCCTCTGTCTGTCAGTATCTTTGACTGTAATTTGCAAAAAACGCTTTCGTACGTTCGCTTTTGGGGTTTCCAAACACTTCCTCGGGCGTGCCCTCTTCTTCGATTCTGCCGTCGGCCATGAAAAGGACGCGGTCCGCTACGTTTCTGGCAAATTCCATTTCGTGCGTTACGACGATCATGGTGCTTTCGGAGGATTTCAGGCTCCGGATGACCTTCAGCACTTCTCCGGTCAGCTCCGGATCGAGCGCGCTCGTAGGCTCGTCGAAGCACAGAATTTCCGGCTTCAGCGCCAGTGCGCGGGCAATTGCTACGCGCTGCTGCTGTCCGCCCGACAGCTCGCAGGGATACGCCTCCGCCTTTTCGGAAAGGCCTACCCGCTCCAACAGGGCATATGCATTTTTCTCCGTTTCCTTCAGAAGCTTTGCTTTGTTTTCCTTGTAGTCCTTACGCTCCTTCAGCAAAAGCGACGGAGCCAGCATAATGTTCCGCAGCACGTTATATTGCGGAAACAAATTGAAGGACTGAAAAACAAGTCCGAAACGCAGGCGTTTTCTGCGCACATCTTTCTCCTCGCAGGTTGCGGGATCCTCGCTGTCATACAAGATCTCGGAGCCCACGGTAATTTTGCCGCCGGATGGCTTTTCCAGAAAATTCAGGCATCGGAGCAGCGTCGTCTTGCCGCTTCCGGAGGAGCCTATGACTGCAAGCACGTCTCCCTTCTCCAGAGTAAAGCCGATGCCGCGCAGCACCTCGTTTTTCCCGTAGCTTTTTTGAAGTCCGGACACCTCAAGCAGCGCCATGTTACCACCTTATCCTTTATAATAATCGAGCTTTTTCTCGACATACGAAAGCAGCAGCGTAAGCAGGCCGCAAAACAGCAGGAAGTACGCGCCCGTGTAAAACAGCGGCCAGATGATTCCAACGCTTCCGTAGCGTTCCGCGGTCATAATTACCTCGGCGACGGCAATCACTCTGGCCAGAGACGTATCCTTCACCAGAGTGATCACCTCGTTGCCCAGCGGCGGCACGATGCGCTTGACGACCTGCATCAGCACCACGCGGAAAAAAATCTGCGTTTTGGTCATTCCCAGCACCTGGCCGGCCTCGTACTGTCCTTTGGGAATACTTTCAATCCCGCCGCGGAAAATTTCCGAGAAATACGCGGCATAATTAATAATGAATGCGATCAGCGCGCAGAACAGCCTCTGGTCGATCCCCAGAATCTGGCTGGGCATTCTGATATCGAATACGATGCCCGGCACATACATTACAATAAAAAGCTGGAGCATCAGAGGCGTGCCCCTGATGATCCAGACAAATGCCCTTGCGACATATCTGACCGGCCGGAATTTCGCCATTGAGCCGAACGTGATAATCAGCCCCAGCGGCAGCGCGGCGATCAATGTGTACAGAAAAATCTGACAGTTCTGCGCAAAGCCCTTTAATAAACTTAACGTTACCTCTCCGAATTCAGCCATGCAAGCCGCTCCGTATCTTACTTGCTCGGCTGAACCAGGAGAAGGTCCTCCAGCTTATATTTTGCGGCAATTTCTTGCAGCCTGCCCTCGTCCGCCAGCTCCTGAATCGCCTGATTCACCTTATCACAAAGCTCCGTGTTGCCCTTTTTAAAGGCGATCCCGTATTCCTCCGGCGCAAAATCCTTCTCCAGCACAACCAGATCCTCGTAGTCTGTGCCCTCTCCGATGGAGCCGATCGTCAGAACGTAATCCACCAGACAGATTTCCGCGGTTTTGGACTTTACCTCAAGCAGAGCCTTAGACTGTGCGTCGACCGGCGTATAAGAAGCGTCTTTGAAGGTCTCGTCCGTTGTCGCAACCGTTTCTCCTGCGGATTTCGCCTCTGCAACGACCGTAACGCCCTCAAGATTGGTAAGATCCTTATACTTCTCCGCATTTTCCTTCAAAACGACGGCCACCTGCTTATTCCGCATATACGGCACGGAAATCTGCATGGTTTCTTTTCTTTCATCGTCGATCGTCATGCCGTTCCAGATACAGTCGATCGCATTGCCGTTCAGCTCTGTTTCTTTCGATTCCCATTTGATTTCCTGGAATTTCGGCGTCATGCCGAGCTTTTCGCACACAGCCTTGGCAAATTCCGTTTCGAACCCCGTCAGCTCTCCGTCCTCCATGTAGTTCATGGGCGCGAAATATGTAATTCCGATAATCAGCTCGTTTTTGTCTTCACTGCTGCAGCCGGCAAAGCAGCCCGTCAAAAGGACGGCAGCCAGCAGCAGGCCCGTAATTTTTGCAATTTTCCGTTTCTTCATAACCATTTTCCTTTCCCGTTTCTTTGGAGCTCTTATGCTCCGCAGTTTAATGCGTTGCTATAGTAGCACTTTATTGTGCTAAAGTCAACAGAAAATTTTTCTTATGCTATAAAAATTTTTAACAGACGCCCACATTCCGTCGCAGGAAGAAATCGACGCCGTACTCCCGGATCCCATAGAAAAGATATTGCTGCGCAAAGCCCGCCAGCATGCCAAATCGGGCAGAGCCAAATGTCTCCGCCTCGCCGGGCAGCAGCTTTCTCTGAAAATAAAGCGCTTCCAGCACGCGGCGCACCCAAACGTCCACCGGGAACACGTCCGTACGCATTCCTGCAAACAGCATCACGCAGTCCGCTACCTTTGGCCCTACGCCGGAGTACCTCTGCAAAAGGCCGCGCGCCGCGGGAAGCGGCGCGGTGCGGACGGCTTCCGGATCGATCGGCGTATCGAGATAGCGCCGAACCGTTTTTTCCAGATACGCGCACCGGTAACCGGCTCTGCAGCAGGCGCTGAACGCCTCTGCGGAAATTCCTGCCAGACGCTCCGGTACGGGAAACGCATAAAGCGGAAGGCCGCCGGAGACAGACGAATTTTCCCGCAGATACCGTTCAAATGCCGTCCCCGTTTCAATCCGCACGCCGTATCGCTCCGCCAGACGCTCGACACAGCCCTTGATGCGCGGAATATTATTATTGGAGGATAAAATAAAGGAAATCAGCGTTTCAAACGGCTCCTGCCGCAAAATGCGCAGACCGCTTCCCCGCGCGGCCGCCTCCTTCAAATACGCATCGCGTTCCGAAAGCGTTCGGCGGATGGCGGCGTAGTCACGTTTCATATCGAAATAGTTTTCCCAGAATGCATAATAGTCCCGCAGTCCGGTGTTTGCAAGCGTAATGATTTTCCCCTCGGAGCTGTCTTCCGCGCGGACTGTCAGCAAGCGCCCGCCTGCCGCGCCGAGATAAACCGCCGGGTTTCCCGGCAGCGGGTTCCACCGGAAGCACTGGCCGCATTCAAAAATATGTACGGGATTGAAGTCCTCGCATCCCCGGAGCTCCACGTACGGGAGTCCGTAGGATGTAAAATGCTCCGTAACCTCCAAAGCGTTCACCGTTATTGCCCCAGTCCCGACAGCCCGGTCAATTTTTCAATGCTTCTGGGAACGGCGTCTCTGGAATTGCCCCAGTCGGCGTCCTGGTTGCGGTAGTCAAACTTCTGTGTGAACCATTCGACTTCCCCTTCGATGCGTTTGAGGTTCGAAAGCTGCATGCGGATCAGCGCGCCGAGGAATTCCTCCTGCCTTGCGCCGGACAGATTTTTCTTTCCGGCCCGCAGCAGCATCCCAAAATGCGGCATACAGAAGCCCAGCCCGCTGTCGAACCGGTTCCGGAAATCCTTTTCCGAAAAATATAAATGCGTGATGACCTCGCAGTAGCGCTCCATTGTTTTGACAAGATCACGGCAGATGCAGCAGCCGGACTCCAGCTCCTCAAGATACGTCAGTAAGCTCTCGGCGGTCTTTGCATTGTCCCCTCCGCTTTTCAGGGAAGCAAAGAACGATTTCTTGGCGGGCTCCGCGTTCTGCGCCGCGGCGCCGTGCGCCAGCCGGTCCAGCTTCTGATTCTGTTCGTGAAGATGCGTATGGAGGATCAGACCGAGACCGAGCCGGTTTGCCCGCGTATCGTACATCTGCTTAAAATGTTTTGCGCAAAAGCCCGTTTCGTTTGTTTCAATCCGGTTCTCTGGCTCCATGAGGGAGGGGCCGAGATAATAATTGACGCGGTCGTTCTCAAAACGATTCTCCAGATTGCACATCGGACATTCGCAGGGCTTTTCAAATGCTTCGTTTACAGGGATCGTATAAATCGTTTCTTTCATGCCATCACAAAATCCTTGTTTTTATTTTTATAATCCTCTTTGAGGACGAGGCTCTTCGCCGTCAGGGAAACGGAGGATACGTTCAAAGAGGTCATCGTTTCGATTTCGCGAATGACGGCGTCCCGGATTTTCCGGAAAACGTTTGGAATTTTATATCCGTAATACAGGATAAGATCCATTTCGATCCGGATTCCATCCTCCGATTTTTCGGCGCGGAAGCGCGTGATATTCGACACGCCCTCGCATTTTTTGGTAATATGCTCCGCAAGCTGATAAATCGTATAGTCGGAAATGGTATACCGTCCCAGATAACTGAACGTAGGCCGGATCACGGATTTTTCTCCGACCATTTCGTAGTCTCCAAGCCCCTTGCGGCGCAGGAGGTTCAGGGGATCCAGCATATAGCCGGAAAAATCCTTTTTCAGCTCCAATGTCGGCACCGGTATGACGTGTTTGCCCTCGGTGCGCCGTGTGTTCAGCGCCTGCTGAATTTCATATTGGCTGGAAATATCTTGAATATAAATGGTTTCGTCGATTCCGTGCAGCCCCAGCCGTTTGGCGATCTTCGCCACCATTCCGTCCGAGGTCCCCAGAATCAGGAGGCGGTCTGCCTTGTTCCGTTTCAGGGCAGAAGAAACCTCGAACGCATGCTCGTCATCCGTGAAAACCGCAGTTTTGACGGCGCCGACGCGCGTCTTTTCCCGTTTGGCGGACTTGCCCGCCACTACGCCGTTCCCGCGGATCAGAAGCCCGTCGTCGATGATATAGTCAATATTATGTTCCTTCGCCACCCAAAGCGCTCTGTGGCTTTTGCCCGTCCCGCTCGGGCCGACCAACGCGCAGATATACAAGCCGCCTGAAACTCCTTCCGAGCTGAATTTCGTCCTTATTTTATAATCGTTTTTCAAAAACGTCAAGCAAGGCGGGCGGTTCAGGCGAACAGGTCGAATAAAGAAATCTGATTCGTATCGGGGAGGCCCTCGAAGCAGCCCTCTGCGCGCAGCGTTTCGATTACGCTTTTATTGACGCCGGCGCTGAGCTGGAGATCCTCAACCGACAGGAAGGTTTCGCCGCGCGCCAGCCTGCGGTCGCGTTCCTTCACAATACTCATTGCCGCTGCTTCCCCCACGCCCTGGAAAGCGGCGATCGGCGGGCGGATCGCGCCGTTTTCCGGCTTGAAATGCTTTGCATCAGATTTGTAAAGATCCACCGGAAGAAATTCGATTCCCCTTGCGTACATTTCAACAAGAAGGCTGTAAAGCGCCGCCTGCGCTTTGTCCTTTGCGCTGACGTCTCCCTTCCGGCCAGAGGCTCCCGCATCGTCCTCCTCCAGATCGCGGTCTCCGTCCTCCTCCAAATCCATGTCTCCGCTATCGTTGATCAAATTTAAAAGCGCCATTTTCCCGTACATCCGATCCAGTCCGTGAATCATGGAGGCTCCGTCGAAATCCTCGATTTTTAAAGAAAAACGCGCGGCGTAATATGCGACGGGCTGATACAGCTTGTACCATGCGATCCGAAGGGAAAGCGTAACATACGCCACGGCGTGCGCCTTCGGGAACATATATTTAATTTTCTTGCACGAATCGATATACCACTGCGGCACGCCGTGCTCTTTCATGGCCTCTTCCCACTCCGGCTTCAGCCCCTTGCCCTTCCGTACGGATTCCATAATGTCAAAGGACATCTTCTTATCCAGCTGTTTATTGATCAGATACAGCATGATGTCGTCCCGGCAGCAGATCGCCTGCGACAGCGTGCAGGTGCCTTCCCGAATCAGCGTCTGCGCGTTGCCGTTCCACACGTCCGTTCCATGGGAAAGGCCGGAGATGCGCACAAGCTCGGAAATAGAGGAGGGCTTCGTTTCCAGGAGCATTTTGGTTACAAAATTCGTTCCCATTTCCGGGATGCCCAGCGTGCCGAGGGGAATCGGCTTTTTCAGCAGCTCCTCCTTCAGGCCCAGGGCTTTCGAGGAATTGAACAGCGACAGCATTTCCGGATCGTTGATATCTACGGTCAGGCTATCGATTCCGGTATATTCCTCCAGCAGCTTCAGCATGGCAGGTCCATCGTGGCCGAGAATATCAAGCTTCAGGATATTGTCATGCAGAAAATGGTAATCGAAGTGCGTCGTAATCGTATCGGAATTCTCTTTTTCTGCCGGATGCTGCACCGGCGTAAAATCGTAAATTTCCTTATCTCTCGGAATTACGATGATCCCGCCCGGGTGCTGCCCCGTTGTTTTGCGGACGCCCTCGAAGCCGCTGGCAAGCCGGTTGATTTCGGCGTTGGAAACCTGCTTTCCCCGTTCCTGGAGATATTTCAGCACGTAGCCGCGCGCCGATTTATCCGCGAGCCCGGCGATCGTGCCGGCGCGGAACACGTGGCCTTTTCCAAACAAAACCTCCGTGTACTTATGTGCGTTCGGCTGATCCTCAGACGCAAAGTTCAGATCAATGTCCGGAACCTTGTCTCCCTTGAAGCCCAGAAACGTTTCAAACGGGATGTCATAGCCGTCCCGGATCAGAGGAATCCCGCAGTTCGGACAGAGTTTCTCCGGAAGATCGAAGCCACAGTCGTATCCTTCGTTTTCATGGAATTCGTAATAATGGCATTGATCGCACCGGTAATGCGCAGGAAGGGAGTTGACCTCCGTGATCCCGGCCATAAATGCGGCGACGGACGATCCGACCGAACCGCGGGAGCCGACCTGATATCCGTTCCGCGCTGATTCGGCAACCAGTTCCTTTGCGGTGATATACATAATGGAATAGCCGTTGTTAATGATTGAGTTTAATTCTTTCTCCAAACGCGCCTCCAGAATTTCCGGTAGCGTTTCCCCGTAAATCAGATGGGCTTTTTCATAGCAGCTTGTGCGCAGGCGTTCGTCGGAGCCTTCTATGACCGGCGGATAAAATCCGTCAGGCACCGGACGGATGACTTCGATCTGATCCGCGATTCTGCGCGTATTTTCCACGACAACCTCATAGGCGCGGTCTCCGAGATAATCAAACTCCTTCAGCATTTCTTCCGTTGTTCTGAGATAAAGAGGGGGCTGATTGTCCGCGTCCCGGAAGCCCTGAGCCGCCATCATAACGCTTCTGTACACCGCATCCTCGGGATTCAGAAAGTGTACGTCACAGGTCGCCGCCGTCATTTTTCCAAGCTTATCCCCGAGCGCTATAATATGGCGGTTGATGTTTTTTATGGAATCCAGACTTTCCACCATGCCGTCCCGCACAAGATACATATTATTCTCCAGCGGCTGGATTTCCAGATAATCGTAAAAGGAAGCGATTTCCTCCAGGCGCTCCTCCGGTTCCTCATGCAGCACTGCGTCGAACAGCTCTCCCTCCGAGCAGGCGCTCCCAACGATCAGACCCTCCCGGTGCGCCTCGATTTCGAAGCGCGGCATCCGCGGCCTTTTGTGATAATAGTTCAGGTTGGAATACGAAATCAGCTTGTATAAATTCTTGAGACCGACAAGATTGCGGACGAGGATAATACAATGCCAGGACGGCAGCTTTTTGGCCTCTTCGTCCGTCATCTCCGGCGTTCTGTCGCACAGATAGCACTCGCATCCGTAAATCAGCTTCAGCGCGTCGGGCTCGCCCTTCGCTGTTGCTTTTTTCATTGCGTTAAACATATCGGGATAGGCCTGTGCCGTTCCGTGATCCGTGATCGCAACGGCCTCATGTCCCCATTTTACCAGCTGTTTCACAAGCTCGGCAGGACGCGTCAGTCCATCCTGCGCGCTCATATTCGTATGCAGATGCAGCTCTACGCGTTTGACCGGCGCATTGTCCTGCCGGAATACCGGCTTGAATTCGGTAATGCTCCTCGCCATAATCGTAAGCTCTCTTGTGTATTTATCCTGCGACGCTTGTCCGTATACCGTAATGTATCCGCCTTCTTTAAAGGTAGCGCGTACGAACTTCAAATCAAATTCATCGAAGAAAAACTTCGTCACCACAGAATAGGTATTGTCCGTCATTTCGAGCATCGCGATATAGGCTCCGCTCGGAATCTGCCTGTCCTCATAGCGAAAAATTTTTCCGGATACGGCGACATAGCCGGAATCGGCGTCAATCTCGGACATTTTGCTGATTACGCTGTCGATTTCCGTACCGAGATAAATTTTGTTTCCGTGGGAGTCCTTGCGGAGCTCTTCTCCTTCCGCCGGGGTAAGCTTTTTCTTTTTAGAATACTTCCCATCGCCGCGGTTGTTGTATTCGCCTCTGTTTTTCCTGACGCGCGTTCCGCTGCCTCCGCCGTAGCCGCCTTCTGCGGCCGCGGAGCCGCTCATGTTTCTGGCCGCCTGCCGGATGCTTTCTTTTTGTGCCGCTTCATATTCCTCGATGCTGAATGGAACGGCCACTGTTTCCGCCGCCGGCTCCTGCCGGAAAACGGGCGGCTCCTCCGGCAGCGGGATTTCGTCCGGATCGTTTGCCTCCGGAACGCGGAACCGCACTTCGATCTGTACCGCGTCTCCGGCTTTCAATTTATTCTTCCAATAATATTTCAGACGTTCAGTTTCTTCCGCGTCCGGCACGGTTTCATGCTCAAAAATCAAAGAAATTTTCTTTTGTTTGTTATAAATTTCCGCTGATAAAATTTTCACCGATCCACACCTTGCTTCCCGTTCTACCCGATCAATTATAGCCATGGCAAAGAAATTTGTAAAGGCGCGGGCTCAGGGCCCCTCTCAGTAAGCGAAACGTTTCTGTGCTATAATAATTTAAAAAATTTTTAAGCGCCGCCAACCTTTCTCCGGATTCGCTCACTATATTATCAAACAGCATTGGAGTATCACCGTGGACAAACAAAAAGCGGATCAAATCATAACAGAATATCTGAAAAAAATATACGGGTTTGCTATAAAGAAATCCTACTCCTATGACGAAGCAGAAGAATTATGCGCTGAAATCGTCTGCGAAGTATATCTTTCTCTGCGAAAGGCCGATGAAATCATCAGTATGGAGAGATATATTTGGCGTATCAGTAATTATGTATATTCCAAATATGTTTCATCCAGAAAGAAGCATGAAGGGATTTCTATCGACGGAATGCAAATTCCTTATTGGGAAAACGATGCTTTCGAGGAATCTGAAGAGGAGCTCAGTCGGCTCCGCAGAGAAATCGCTTTTTTGAAGGAAAAACGCCGTCAGATCGTTTACCGCTTTTATTATGAAGACAAATCCATTTCTGTTATTGCAAAAGAAATGGAGATTCCTGAGGGAACCGTAAAATGGCACTTAAACAAAGCAAAAATTGAATTAAAGGAGGGCTTATTAATGGAAAGAAAAATCGGGAAATTAGGCCTGTCCCCAATGAATGCGACAGGCTTCGGACACAGCGGATCGCCCGGGAGGAACGGCGGGCCGGAATTTTATTTGAGAGACAGGCAGAATCTCAATATTGTATACAGCGTTTATTATTCTCCAAAAACCAAAGAAGAAATCGCAGAGGAGCTGGCGATTACTCCCGTTTATCTTGAAGAAAAAATAAATTTTCTTGAGGAGAACGGATTCCTGGTCAAGACAGCCGGAAATCGGTATACTACTTACGTGAGGTTTGATTCAGGCCGATATTCCCTTGAGTTACAGGAAAACAGACTGAAGCTCCAGCTTCGGATCGCTGAAATTCTTGCAGAAGAATATGTACCTCTTGTCAGGGAGGCCGTCAAAGAGGTTAAAAATGTATATCTTCCGGACGGGAACCGCGAGTTTTGGAGGCGGCCGCCGTCTTCTACGGCGTATCAAATCGATGCGGCCTCCCAATCAGCAAAGATCTCTCGAAGTATATCATCAAAACGACTGACGGAGGCGAATATATTGCATGGGTTAATCTTATTCAAAAGCAGTCGGACATAGCGTATCGTCTTACGCTTCACTTACCTTCCTATTGGGCTTGCGGTGATATGACAAGAGGTTCCGAAAAATATCCGTCCGTATTTTCCTGGAGTGTAGATACAAGATACAGCTCTCGAGCGGGAGGCTGGGAGAATAACCTCACTTCCGATTATGAATACCTCTATGAGTTCGTGACAGGAGCAATCCAGGAGAATGCCGCAAACGACGAAAAGTTTAAGCGTCTGAAGGAAAGAGCATTTCTGACAGCGGACAACAGGGTAAATATAATGATGGTTTTGGGAAATGCGGACGATTTCTTTGCCAAAATCCCGGCCTGCTCCTCCAAGCTGAAAGACGCATTTGCAGAGCAGGCTTTGGAAATCGCCATGATCGAGGCCAAAGACTTTCCTCCGCAAATGCAGGATTTAATCATCAGCATAGGGGTGAGCAGCTTTATCGGTCGAACCGTCGCTTTAATGGTAATGGATTTTCTTTATGAGAAAGGAACGTTTCAGCCTCTTACAGAAAATGAAAAAATAACGTCAAACCTGATCATGTTCAGCGACGTATTGCCTTCAAAGGAGCAGACAGATCATTCCAATTCAGTATAACCTCTGTCTGAAGGATAAAATGTTCAAGGCGGCAGCGGTTTTTTCCAAACTGCCGCCGCGTTTTTCTTCTCGCAGTCTTCAGGGCTCCCGAGTTTACGATTCGCGGATCGCGAAGAATCATTTTTTATATTTCATTCTATAATTTTCAGGACTGAGGCCCGTTTCCTTCTTAAAAGCTTCAATAAAATGGTTTGTCGACGGCATTCCTACTGAAATGGCGATTTGTTTTATCAGGTCGTTGCTTTCTAAAAGCATGGTGCGCGCACGCGTCAGACGAATCTTTTTCAAATAGTCATACGGCGATTGCCCTGTATATTCATTAAACAGTTTATGAAAATAGGAAGCGCTTAAGCCGCAGGCTCCGGCGACGTCTGCGACAGTGATTTTATGCATATAATTATTTTCCATATAATAAAGAGCCTGCTGGATCCAGCTGGGCTGGCCTAAAATATTATATTCCTCAGGGTTTAAGGAGCTCAGATAGATCTTCGTAAAAATTTGAATCAGCGTATTGATCGCCAGTATCTTGTTGACCTGAAAAGCATATTTAGCATAAAAATAGAGATTGTCAAGATAAACCTGAAAAGACGTATCGTGAGACATGGGCACGATACGGCACGGCTCCTTACGGCAAATAAACTCGTAATATTTTTCACCTATTACGCCGTAATGCGAAAGAAGGATAACCGTGCTGTTTTTCTTCGGCGTAATATGGTAGGAACAATTCAGGGACGCAATGAACACATCGCCCGTGCGGATCAGGTCCTTCATATTTTTGTCGTTCTTGCTGTAATTTACAGTCGCCTCGCCTTTGGAAATATAAATAAGGTCAAACGTACTGACAGGGTTTCTGTTTAAGAGAGAATCGGCAAAGCAGTCGTATTTTCCGAAGCAGCTGATTGAGCAGTATGTGGCAAACAATATATCGTTTTTACACGGATCCGAAATTTCAAAAAGGGTTTTGTACGGTTCTCCCTTAACGACACTGAAGCCTGGTTTATTTTGTTTTGTCTTACTGTATCGGTATAATAATTCAGAATTCAAATTGCTCACTTGCTTTTCTGTTGCGTATTTATAGGATTCGTATACTATTCCTATAATCAGTATATCATATTTGGTTGAGAAAGCACAACGGTTTTGTTATCATTTTTGTCATAAGAAAGGATGGAAAATATGGATTCTGTATTTTTTAAGCAAATACGCATAGCCGGTTATGCCGGAGAATTGGCGGAAAATGTAATCAGTAATTGGCTTTTAGGTCTCAGAGAAAGCAACCCCGCTATCCTGGATATGTTCCATGAAAGAGATTTAAAGCCATATCGAGATCTTCTGCCCTGGTCCGGCGAATTTGCCGGCAAATATATGATCGGCGCCTATTATATATATAAGCTGACATTAAATAAAAAGCTGTATTTGTATATGCAGAAGTTCATAGACGAATTAATTACGTGCATTGCCGAGGACGGATATATCGGCTGCTTTCAAAAGGAATGTCATTTAACGGGAGCATACTCACAGACGCCGGAAAGCAGAGGCTCGACCTGGGACGCCTGGTCCCACTATTATATCATGTACGGTTTGTTTTTATGGTCGGAGCTATATAGCTGCGATCTGCTTATGCAAGCGGTCTGCAAAATCGCCGGATGCTTCACATCTCGTTTTTATACACAATCAAAAGGCTCCCGCATCCTTGATATGGGCTCGGCGGAAATGAATTTGGCACCGCTCCACATCTTTGTCTTATTATATGCGAAAACAAAAAACAAAGAATACTTAGATTTTGCGCTGAAAATCATGGAAGATGTCGCTACAGAGGAAGGCGGAAATTATATATTTTACGCGTCGAACGGATCAGAATATTACCAGTTTCCCAACAACAGATGGGAGGGCCTGCTCATTATAAGAGGAATCTACGAGCTGGGCTGCATACAGCAGAACGAAACCTACTGTAAAACGGCAGAACACATATTTTACAGCATTATGAAAAACGATATTCACAATACAGGCGCGTTTTCTACAGATGAGCAGGCAATCGGAACGCCGTTTGTCAACGGAGGGATAGAGCTGTGCGGCGTCATTGCATACAACGCGTTTGCTGCTGACGTACTGAAGCGGACCAAAGACGTTTCCATCGCGGATCTGCTGGAGCAGGCGCACTACAATGCAATTCTCGGCTCCTTTTCCCCTACGGGCAGATGGTTCGCCAGCAATACTCCTATGGAAGGTCTGAAGCTTTCCAGCTGTCAGTCGCTTGTATTTCAAAGCCGTCCGGGCTCTCCGGAGCTAAACAGCAGCTCCTCCATCGCGCCGCAGGGGATCGGTCTTCTGTCGGAATGGATGGTTATGAAAGAAGAAGACACGTTATATCTGAACTACTACGGCGGATTTGAGGGAACACTGGAAGACGGAACCCATATAAAAATCGACGGCGACTATGAATCTGAGGGGAACGTTTCGGCGTATGTATCCAGCGAAAGCATAAAAAAAGTGGCGCTTCGAATTCCTGCCTGGGCTTCAGCCGCCGAGGTAATGTTCGAAGGCCGGCACTATGCCGCCGATGCTGGAAAATATCTTATTTTAGAAGCTTCTTTCAACGGTCAAAGAATTCAGATTAATTTCCATACAAAGGTGCGCCTTTTAAAAGGTGAGCTTGAATGCAGCGGGAAATACAGTGTATATTTCGGTCCCATTTTGTACGGTGCCGATGTGACGAATAATCCCGCGATTGATTTAAATAAAATGCCGCCAATAAATATGGCAGAAATGATGGCATGCAGGCCGGGCCGCTCCGAAAACGGCGGTTTATTTATAAAATTAAATAGCGGATTTAAACTGTGTGATTTTGCACATTTGGGCATTACAGGCAGTTTATATAAAACATGGTTTAAAATCAAAAGCAAAATTTAGGAGGGCTTTATGAGAAGAAGAATTGTTGGTTTATTTGTTTTACTGCTGTTTATAAGCAGCATCGGAAGCACGGCAGTGCTTGCCGCGCCGACAAAGCCTGATATTCAGGTGGGGACATCTGTGCTTTCAATCGACGAAGCGGCTTTAAATGCGGCGGGCTATAAATTTGTAGATGATACCGATCCAGATATACTCTACGGCTGGCCCTATAATTTATATACCCGTGCTGCTTCCGAATCGGCCTATGGAGGCAATGTGATATTTTCAATGGGACAGGTGTCCGCAACGATAACATACGCATTCAGCGGCACGTATCTTGCAGTGGTTTTTGCAGAAACCTATTGGGCCGCAGAAGTCGTTGTAACGATCGACGATACAGAGTACGGCAGCTTCACGCCCCACAATGCGTCCGTTGAAAAAGAAACGCCTGGCGACAGTAAGGTAATCTTTGTAAAAGACGACCTCGCAGAGGGCGACCATGTTGTTACGATCACGCACAAAACTGCGTATACGTCAGGCGAGGATAATGTAAAAGCTGACGGAACGGCATATTACGATAATGATGCGTTTTTCGATTGCTTTATAGTAAAAGGTACGCAAGAAGAGGAACAGCCGATCGATAAAGTAACGGAAGGAAGCAGAATGTCCGATTATACGGAGGATATTTTAAACAATCTGAACTTGACTGTCATTGATGATACCAATGAAGAAATTCAATATCAGTGGCCATATGACATGGGGAGCCGTAATACATGCCCGAGTGCGTACGGCGGAAGCGTAATATCGAATCTCGGTCAGGTTTCTGCTACGTTTTCGTATGATTTTGAAGGAACGTATCTGGCGGTAGCGTTCGCAGAGACTTATTATGCTGCAACGATAATGATTGACGTGGACGGTGAAATTCTGGCTGAAGTTACGCCGCACAATACCCTTAAATCAGGCGACGGATCGCTCCCTGTAAGGAGTACCGTAATTTTTGCGACGGACCAATTGTCCCCCGGCTGGCACACGGTTACAATTTATCATGAAACCGCTTTTACAACCGGAGAAGATAATATAAGAGAGGACGGAAATGCTTATTACGATAATTATGCATTATTCGACTGCCTGATCGTACAGAAAGAACCGACGGAGGATGAATCTACTCCGGAGCCGACGGACGTACAGACGGCAGAGCCGACACCTGCAGCAACTGTAAAGCCGCAGACAAGCAGCGCTCCAAAAACGGAAGCTCCTTCCGCAGATAAAAATATTGAGAAAAAGTCCAACAGCAATGTTATACTGATCGTAGTCATCACAGCTGTGATTCTCATAGCGGCAGCCATAATAATATTTATTGTGATCAGGAAAAAGGGCAAAGGAGCAAAGCAGTGAAATATAGTAAGATAAGATTTGCTGTTCTATTATTGATTTGTGCGACTGTGCTATTCTGTTTGCTTGGGTGCAGCAATGGGCAAAACGCCCCCGGCGAGCCGGAAGCGGTACCGTCAATCATACAACCACAGGTGGAGGATAAAGTTGGTATGTTAAAAAATAATGTAACGAATATGAATATCAGCGGCGCCATAGGAGATATTTTAACCGCTAATGAGGTGAACTGGGTTCAGACTGTCCTGGAGAAAAATCCCGGGTTATTTGACGCCTTTCTGGATCCGGAGCATAACGATTTGGCAAAAACCATGTGGCACGGAGAATTTCCGGGGAAAATCCTGTCCGGTCTTGCGCAGACTTACCTTCTGAATAACGATCCAAAAACGAAAGAGGTAGGCGATCAAATTGTTGCGCGCTTGAAAGAGGCGCAGCAGGAGGACGGTTATCTTGGCCCGTGGGCTGAAGCAGTGCGTTTTAATAAGGACGTACTGAGTGATCCGGAAAACAACTGGGGCAAATGGGACACATGGGGGCAATATCACTGTATTTATGGCTTGTGCCGCTGGTATCAGATTACAGGAAATAAAGATGCCCTGGAGGTTGCTTCCCGCGCGCTGGACTGTATCTATAACTATTTTATAGCCGGCGGAAATACTTTTGCATCTCAGAACTGGGCAGAATGTAATTTCTCAATTTCACATGCATTTGCTCTGATGTATGAGCAGACAGGAAAGCAGGAGTACCTGGAAGCTGCCGAATATATCGTAAATGAGGAGTGGAAAATTCCGTACAGAGATTTTTATACGAAAACAATGCTGGCCTGTGACTGGCTTACAGGCGTCGAAAAAAACCTGGCTTTCTATGAAATGGGGCAGCCTCGCTGGGAAGGCTTACACACTTTAGAAACGCTGGCAGTATTATACCGTGTAACAGGCAAAGAGGTTTACGGAAACGCAATGGAATCCCTGTGGTGGGGAATTATTGAACATGACAGACATAACACCGGAAGCTTCGGAACGGGCGAGGGTGCAAACGGCGATCCTTATGGCGACGGAAGTGAAACGTGTAATATTGTTGCATGGACCTCCTTCTCAATTGATTACTTAAAAATGAGCAAAAATTCATATGTCGCAGACGAGCTGGAGCTCTCGTTCTATAACGCGTCATTAGGTACTTTGCTGGAGAACGACAGAGAATTTACTTATATGAATCTTTCCAGCGGAACAAGAGAGCCTGCTTTGATCGTGCTGGAAGGCCATTCCTTCGAAGGCGGGCGCGATATGTCCTGCTGCCAGGCGAACGGGAACCGCGGTATTACGCAGATTGCCGAGTGGGCTTTGCTGACGGATTCTGACGGATTATATCTGAATTACTACGGCGCATCTGATATTAAAACTGCAACCGCTTCCGGGAATACGGTTTCTTTGCGTCAGGAAACGGAATATCCGAAATATGGCGACGTAAAAATTACAGTAACGCCGACAAAATCAGAAGAGTTTTCTTTGAAGCTTCGTATTCCTACCTGGGCGGAGAATACAGCCGTATCCGTTAACGGAGAAGCCTGCCAGGGTGTTCAAGCCGGTCAGTACTATGAGATCCGCAGAACATGGAATCCAGGAGATGTTATTACACTTCAGATTGATATGCAGCTTCATTTCTGGATGACGGAAACCGGTACTGCAAAGGTTTCTGCCTATTACGGTCCGCTGCTGCTTGCTTTCCAGAATAATGAATCGCTGCGTCCTACTACTAAATTTACAATTTCCGAGTTAAAGAATGCCGTTATGAAAGATGAAGGCGACTGCCTTGCCGCTTTTACGTGTAAAACCAACACGGGAAAAGACGTCACTTTAATGGATTATTACAGCGCCGGAAAGGATGGCTCGTCATTTGTAACATGGCTGTCCTCTTTCAGAGAGCTGGAAACGATCTCTTTTGATAAGGAAGGAACGCCGATCTGGAATAATAAGTAAGTCTCGAGAATCGCCGCACGCAGAGAACGTGTCAGGCGGGAAAAAAGCGGGGCTGCAGCAATCCGGCTGCGCCCCGCTGCTTTTTTAAGGAACGGACTGACGGCGGGCGCCAAGATATTTATGAAACTCCCTCGTTTGAAACCGCTCTAAAAAATCTTCCTGTTCTTCTTCTGAAAGAGTTTTCAGAACTGTAAATTCAAGGCTGTTTTCTGCCGAAGCAATTTCTATGCTTTCAATTTCATCAATCGGTTCTTTAAACGAATACGGATTTCCCCCACAGCCAGCAGGGGAAGCCAAAACAAGTAATCAAATGATAAGTCCCGTTATAGGATGAAAACACTTTGGAATTCAATACTTTAGCCTTGTACCGATCTGCCCGCTCCGGCGATAACATTGTCCGCATTAATAAACCGCCCGATCTCAGGATCGTAATAGCGGCTGGATACATAGTAGTGCCACGGCTCAAATGCGTTCTGCTGGTATAGTACTAAAATATCAGTTGCCTGCTTTCAGCATTCTCAAATTGTTTTCCCAAACCTCATCTTCTAACGCTTGTGCACATTTTAGACAAATTGTATATGAATGCTGAAATAATTGTTCATTCACCATTCCTTTAAGTCTGTCAAAGATGCAAAATGCTCCCGGCCAATTCATATCCTGCAACCATTCCATTAATTCGATCATATAAGGAGATAGTTCTTCATTCGACCTTGCAGATAGAATTTTGGCACAATTGTCCCAAACATTTTTATTGTAGTTTTTACTGCAGGGCTGCAGAAACACATTAATGTTTTCAATATTTTCAGCCATTTTAATTCCTTCTGCTTGGTCGGCTATACTTTTGTTCCAATCAAGCAAACCCATAATATAATCAATATCAATCAATTTAATTCACTCCATCCCATTTAATGACAACCGATTTTACAGCTTGTGTCCAAACAGAATTTGACCCCGCACTTATCCAATCATCCATTGTTCCACCTATAGGTCTTACACTGACATGTGTTGCTCCATCTCGAACGGCATAATTTAAAGCTTCTATCGTAGTCACAGCTGCACCTGGTTTTGGTATCGTAGAGAAAGATAACCCTGTTTTTTTTGTCTTTTCCCTTCGGGGGTTAGTACCGCCATACCTGTAAATAACAGTAGGTGATGGCGGTGGAGCTGCAATATCCTTTTCCTTTTCTTCAGCTTTTGGAATAGATATTGAAGGAGCTTGTGTTGCTTGATAAATTCCGTATCCAATAGCTCCAACTGTTAGTAATATTGCTCCAGCAGCGCCGATTATATCCCCAATTGGAAGAGGGCCATCAGCTACTGCGGCCCCACCACAGCCAGCATAAGCAGGTGATAATACTCCTATGGCTTTTCCAATTTCAGTTACAGCTGTCTTGGCAAATTCCCAAATTTCACTCCAAAAATGTCCCGTAGGATCAACTCGACTTACAGTATTGTTTTCACAATAAGCGAACATATTGGTTCCAAGTATGCCTTGCTCTGGTGAAACATATCCATCCGCATTTAAAAACCGACCAACCTCAGGATCGTAATAGCGGCTGTTCAGATAGTAGTAGCCCGTCTCGGTTGGACTTAGTTATGTACCCGGAGGGGGAACACTCCCTCCGGGATGGTATTACAAGCTCATAACGGCTGATATGGTGATACATATAGCAAATTCTATTGAACATTAGATAACCTGCTACAATTCTTTTATGTCGTTTTCAGTATCATCAGTGTCTGAATATAAGTGATACCTTTGTTTTTAAAAGATTCCTTTCTATTGATGACACCATCCCTGTAACTGATAATGAATAATAATCTGCTTTGCCAGGAAATCACTATTACCTGAGGGTTTGCTGGGGTGGTTTAGATGCAACTCTGGAAAAGATAATTATTCTCCAAACCATATCCGCAATACCTTTCCGTCTTTCTTTTGCATTGCTATGTTGCAATCCCCTCCAAGAGTGATTTGGTTGGAATTCTTCCCAAAAGATACTATCCATATTTCATCTTGGTTATCGTAAAAGACGGATTGTGGCACATATTCCTGAGTATCTTTACTTTTTTCCATTCCATCGAAAATGGCTTTTGCTATTTTGAGCGCAGTTTCTTCATCTGGTATTACCGCCCCTCCGCTATATGTTCCAATAGTTTCGCTCCAATTTTTATCATGAAAATTTCCCGATTCATATTTTACCATATTGTTCTCCTTTTTGTTATTCCCACATGCTGAGCAGAATACCACGCTTAGGATAATTACAAATAATACAAGTGTTCTTTTCATATTATACTCCCTTTCCGGGAACAAAGTGAATTCTGAGGTTGTTCGGTTGTTTTCATTATACCGGATTCCACATTTTCGGTCAATGCGACAGCATTTGACAAAAATACCGCCGTAAAGACATCTTCCGGATTTTTCCCGTCTGTGAAACATTCGTGAACAATCCGCTACAAAGCTGACATGAGCCGCGTTATTTCCTATCGGTCCATAAAACCCAGTTCCTTCATCGCAGCAAAAAATATATCGGCTTCTCCATTTGGATTGGCTTTTTGGGTTGCTTCGATAATATACCACGGATATTCCAAATCGTGAACGATAATAGGAATTGGTCTGCCGAATTTATTCTTAACAAAGCCGCTATTTTGTAATTTTTTTGCAACAGCGGTTATTTCCGAAAGCAATTCATAATATCCGACGGGACCTCTGCCGATATATCGCATTTCACTATCGTAACAGGCGTCATAATTTTCATATCCAATATTATAAACGCCGTTTTCCTCGTACCATTCAAAAAGGATTTTCATGCCCTCATTTTCATTATTAGCTTCAATTATCGGTGTTTCATTTTGACGCCAAAAAGCGTAATTCCATCGTTCCTCAGATAATTCCCCCGCGCTATCACAATCCCTTTCAGTATTATAACTCACAGAAAATTGCGTAATATTTGAATATCCATTATATTCGTATGTCTCATTTGCGTAAACAAAAAATGAAATGGCATAGATATCGGCCTCATTCCAAGCCGACATAACATCACGCAATTTCTTTTCAAGATACGCCTGTAAATCAATCATTTTAAAATACTCCTTATCTTGCAAATTTGTAAAACGGGCCCACATGTGTTAATGCTTTTTCTACGACTTGAGAGGAAGTAAATATACGAAACCTAATCCCATCGGATTCCCGCAGCTGGCCGCAATCTTTCAGTAACATAATTGTGATATGTAGCGGTATGTAATGATACATGATAACTTTGAGGTAATATCACAAGATTTCTTAGCTCGGTTACAGGTGGTTCTATAGCAACATCTCTTAGTGTTATTCTTGATTCTGCTTAACGGCAGAAGTGCCTAACGGCCAGTCTTGTAATTACCCAACTGCTACTGTTAAAATTTCTATAAAATATTGGTCAACTTCCTGCGAATCATCAAAATACTCTAATATATGCTCTCTAACTTTTTTCCGTCTCCTTTCAATTTCTTTTTCAGAACAGTTATCCAACGCAAATAGTAGTTGTGCAAACAGATTTTCGTTGTTGCTTGCTTTCTCAATTAAAGATTTTCCCATTTGCTCTATTGTGTTATACTCTAATCCCGAGTTGAGAAACAAATCTGTTCTAACTTCCATCATATATCCGAATAGCCATTGGCAGTTCTCATTAGTAGAAAATGTAGCATTGAAATACTCGAAACAATTACACAGCATATCGGTCAATGTGTCATATTCGCCTTTTTTCAATGAAAGTTCCGGTCCATCTAAAGTCAAGATATACCAAGCGTCAACCGAAAGTTTCAAAAATAGCGAAATATTTTTTCTCTCTGCCGTCCATTTTTCATGTAAATACTGGACACAATGAATCCATTTTCCCTCAAACTCAAACTTTCGAGTATATTCATCGCTGTATAAAATCATATTATCACCTCGTCTTCACCCACGCATCAGATATTTTAATTACACCGTCAATAATAGCATATCGGACGACACCATTGTTTCTAACGGCTTCTCTCAGTTCTAAGATATTAAAGAATGAAACAGTTATGGCTCCTTCACCATTCGGATTGTATATAAGAAGATTCTCTTCCTCATCTTCCGAACACCAATCATTTGGTAATTCATAAGTCAAGTAATCTTTATGAGAAAAAATCATGTAATTCACCTCTAATCATATAGTTTAAGCACACCAGTCCATGTTCCACCATACTGTTTGACTTACTGCCGCAGTATATCTTATTCAATTGGCTTATTCCTCTGGCAATTGCTTGTGTTGTGGTTGTTGTGGTCAAGCTTTTTTGTAACACTTGTGGCTAAAAAATATCGCTTGGCAA
>ERZ1673695.807-NODE-807-length-40922-cov-9.962194_pt1 | contig 40922 bp, 41 predicted proteins | sample MGYA00580225_ERZ1673695 | MGnify/ENA primary metagenome ERZ1673695 (study PRJEB41218, sample SAMN15661739) | gut metagenome | host: Homo sapiens | place: Canada: London | collected 2015-08-20/2019-03-30 | study: EMG produced TPA metagenomics assembly of... | reverse complement strand
GTCAGCTTCAAAAGCGCGCGGCCCTGGGGCTCATTATAGTTTATGCGCTTGAGCGCATGAAAAATGAACGGATGATGGGTCACGATCAGCTCGTCCCCATGCGCCAGCGCATCGTCCACGAGCGCCTCCGTCACGTCCATGCCAAAGGTCACGCCGCGAACGGACGCGTCCGCATCGCCCAGAAGCAGCCCCACGTTGTCAAAATCTTCGGCGCTGTCAAAGGGCGCAAGCGCGTCCAGCCAGTTCAGTACATCCCTTACCTTCACGGCGCACCGCCTCCTTCCGCTTCGGGCTCCTGCATGCGGCGGAGCTGCCCGCTCACATAGGCCAGCTCGCGCCCGCTCAAGGCCAGGCGCTCCCGGTCCTTGTCCAATCCGGCCCGTTCCATGGCCGCTATTTCCTGCTCCAAAAGCCGCCTGCGCCGCTCCAGCACGCGCCGCCACTCCGGGGACGGGTCCATGAGCAGCCCAGGCCCCAACACGCATTCGCGCTCTGTGTAGGCGGCTTCATCCGCCAGCGCAGGCGTGCAGCGCATCAGCACATAATCCCGTCCGCCAGCCGAGGCGATCAGCTCGCGGCGGATGCGGTAGCCCACCTCGCACACCGTGCGGCGCACCATGGGCAAATCGGTCTGCGCGCCCAGAATCAGCGCCGCGCCCTGAAGGCGCGCATATCCCCGCTGCAATATGTCGCAGATGGTCTCCCCGCCCATCCCCAGCACAAACACGGTGTCGGGGACCTGTTCCAAGGCATCCAGCGCCGCAAGCCCGTCGGCTACGGCAAAGGTGGCGCGCTTGTCCAGCTCCAGGGCGCGAAGCCGCCCGCGGGCCTTTTCCAGCGCCGCGGCGCTTACGTCGGCCACCAGCGCGCGCCGCGCGCCGCTCAGCAGCAGCACCGCGCTCAAACGGCCGTGGTCCGCGCCGATGTCGGCAAATACCTGCGTGCCCTCCGCCAGCGCCATGGCGGCGGAAAGCCGCCCGTCCAGCGTGGGCGCGCGGCGATGAGACCCGTCAGTCAAGGTAATCCTTGAGTTTTTTGGAGCGGCTGGGGTGGCGCAGTTTGCGCAGCGCCTTGGCTTCAATCTGGCGGATGCGCTCGCGGGTCACCTTGAACTCGCGGCCCACTTCCTCCAAAGTGCGCTGGTGGCCGTCGTCCAGGCCAAAGCGCAGGCGAAGCACCTTTTCCTCACGCGGGGTGAGCGTGTCCAGCACGTCCAGCAGCTGCTCCTTCATCAAGGTGAAGCTGGCGGCCTCGGCGGGCGCGGGCGCGTCGTCGTCGGGGATGAAGTCGCCCAGGTGGCTGTCCTCCTCCTCGCCGATGGGGGTTTCCAGCGAGACGGGCTCCTGCGCGATCTTGATGATCTCGCGCACCTTGTTTTCGCTGATGTTCATCACCTTGGCGATCTCGTCGGGCGTGGGCTCGCGGCCGTATTCCTGCAAGAGCTGACGGGATACGCGGATGAGCTTGTTGATGGTTTCCACCATATGCACGGGAATGCGGATGGTGCGGGCCTGGTCCGCGATGGCGCGGGTGATGGCCTGCCGGATCCACCAGGTGGCATAGGTGGAGAACTTGTAGCCCTTGCGGTAGTCGAACTTGTCCACCGCCTTGATCAGGCCCAGGTTGCCCTCCTGAATGAGATCCAGGAACAGCATTCCGCGACCCACATAGCGCTTGGCGATGGACACCACCAGGCGCAGGTTGGCCTCGGTCAGCTTTTGCTTGGCCTCCTCGTCGCCCTGCTCCATGCGCTGGGCGATATCGATTTCCTCCTCGGCCGTCAAAAGAGGGACCTTGCCGATCTCCTTGAGGTACATGCGCACGGGGTCGTCGATGCTGATGCCCTCCGGCACGCTCAAGTCAATCTGCTCCGGCTCGATCAGCTCTTCGGGAGGAACGGGATCAAACTCCGCCACTACGTCCACGCCCATGCTTTCGAGCGTTTCGTAGATCTTGTTCATCTGGTCGGCGTCGATCTCCATCTCCATGAGCTGGTTGGCGACCTCGTCGCGGGTTACGGTGCCCTTGTTCTTGGCGTCCTCGTATAGTTCGTTGAGCTTCACTTTGATCGCTTCAGGCGACTGATTCTGACTCAACTTCATCACTCCTTCATCGTGCGCGGGGGGGAAAAATCATTTCAGGTCAAGCAGCTGTTGCGTGAGGGCGATAGCGCGCTGCGTTTCACGCTCGCGCTCCTCGCCGGTCAAGGTGGGCAAATGTTGCTGAATCTGGTCCAGGGCCCGTTCCAAACGCTGCCTGCGCAGCTTTTTGAGGCAATCCTGAGCCATATGCATCAGGCCGTCGTCGTCCAGGTCGGTATCCACGCTCAGGATGTCGCCGATCACGGCGCGGCCCTGATCGTCGGTCTGGCGCTCCATGAGCGACGCGGCGCTTTCGCCCGCCAGCAGCCCCTCGCATAAAGAACGCAGCAGCGGGTCCTCAAAATCCTCCGGCGATACGCTGCCTTTTGGCAATCGGCCGGTCGCCAGCACCGCCAGCAGCGTGCGCGCGGTCCAATCCACCTGCGAGACCTCCCGCGCCTTCTGGCGAAAGCCCTCGCGCCTCGGAGCCGCAACGGGTTTGGGCGCCGGGGAAGCGCCTACCTGCTGAAGCAGTACCTCTCTGGAAAAGCCGGTTTCTACCGAAAGATGGCGCAGGTGGTTTTCCAGCTCGACCGGCTCCTTTACGTCCCGGAGAATGGCGGCACAGGCCTTGGCGTATTCGGTGCGGCCTTCCTCGGCGCTTACGTCATGCCGTTCCTTCTCTCTTCGCATGCGGTAGGTCACGGCTGAAATGGGCTTGAGCGCCTGGAAAGCTTCGAGCCCCTCCTGGCGGATGAACTCGTCCGGGTCCAATCCGCCTGGGAAATCCAGCACGCGCACGGGCACGTTTTCGGCCTCCAGCACTTCCAGCCCACGCAGGATGGCCTTCTGGCCCGCGCGGTCGCCGTCGTAGGCGATATGCACCTCCGGCGCATAGCGGTTAAGAAGCCTCGCCTGCTCGGAGGTAAGCGCCGTGCCCAGCGTGGCCGCCACGCCCTCCACTCCGAACTGGGACAGGGCCACCACATCCATGTACCCCTCCACCAGAATGACCCGGCTAAGGTCCCTGGCCTTGCGGAGCAGATTGGCCGCAAATACGGTGTAGCGCTTGTTGAAGGCCGGCGTATCGGAGGTGTTGAGGTACTTGGGCATCGCATCGCCCATGGCGCGTCCGCCGAAGCCCAGCACGTTTCCGTACGCGTCGATGATGGGGAACATGGCACGGTTTCGGAACATGTCGAAGGCGCGTCCCTCGCGACGGAGCATCAGGCCGGCCTGAACGAGCTCCTCCTCGGTGAAGCCCTCCTCCATCAGCCGCCGGCCGACCTGCGCCGAGGAAGGGGCGGCGCCGATGCCGAAGCGGCGGATGACCGCATCCGACAGCCCGCGCTGCTGAAGGTAATGAAGAATGCCGGCTCCCTCCGACTGCCAGAGCAGCTGGTGGTACATCCGTGCGGCCGTGCGGTTGGCCAGGTAGATGCGCTCCTTGAGCGTTCGGCGCTTTTCATAGGCCGGGTCGTTTTGCATCTCCGGCAGGGGCATGTGAAGCTGCTCGGCCAGGAAAGCCACCGCCTCCGGGAAGGACAGGCGCTCAATGTCCATCACGAACTGGATGACGCTGCCGCCGGCCTTGCAGCCGAAGCAGTGATACACCTGCTTTTGCTCGTCCACGGAAAAGGAGGGCGCCGTTTCGTTGTGAAACGGGCACAGACCAACATATCTATGCCCGTTCTTCTTCAGCGTCACATACGAGCCGATCACCTTGACGATGTCGGCGCGCGCCCTGAGCTCGTCCAACCATTGCGGGGGGTACCTTCCGGCCATGTATTCCTTCACCCACTCCTATTCATTCGCCGCCACGGGTGAGATTCCTGCCAAACGTTCAACAATTTCCGACAATTCCTGACCTTGACACGTTACCGGCGGCCAAAGGCGCCCGGCACAAAAATCTCCGAAAACTGGTCGATGGCGTAGCGGTCCGTCATGCAGGCGATGAAATCGCACACGGCGCGTTCGGCGCCCTCGGTGAAGTTGATCTCCAGGTATTCGGCCGGCAGCTGCTCCGGATGCGCCAGATAGTGCTCATAGAGCGCCGTGAGGATATAGTCGCAGCGGGCCTCCTCCTTTTTGCGCCATTCGTCGTGGTATACATATTCAAACAGAAAGGCACGCAGCTCGTCGCTGGCCTGCTGCACCTCCGCGGACATCCTGACAAACGGCTGGTCCGCCGAGGTGGTCACGATGTCGCGGATCATGGTGTCGATGCGCTCCCCATGCGTCTCGCCCAGCACGCTCAGGCACCGGCGCGGCAGCTCGAAGGGCTTGAGGATGCCGCCGCGGATGGCGTCGTCAATGTCATGGTTGATGTAGGCGATGCGGTCGGCGCGGCGCACGCACCAGCCCTCCAGCGTCTTTGGCTCGGTCTGCCCGGAATGGTTGAGAATGCCGTCCAGCGTTTCCCGGCACAGGTTGAGCCCTGCGCCGTCGTTTTCCAGCCGCTCGGCCACACGCAGGCTCTGCTCGTTGTGGCGGAAGCCGCCGGGCAGCAGGCGGTTGAGCGTGCTTTCACCGATGTGCCCAAAAGGCGTGTGGCCCAGGTCATGCCCCAAGGCGGCGGCTTCGGTCAGATCCTCGTTGAGGCGCAGGCTGCGCGCCAGCGTGCGCGCCACCTGGGAGACCTCCAGCGTATGGGTCAGGCGGGTGCGGTAATGGTCGCCCATGGGGGTGAGGAACACCTGCGTCTTGTATTTCAGGCGGCGAAAGCTCTTGCAGTGGATGATGCGGTCGCGGTCGCGCTGGTAGCAGGTGCGCAGGTCACAGACGGAAATGGGGTGGGCGCGCCCGGCGCTTCGGGAGGACAGGGCGGCGTAAGGGGACAGGCGGGCCTCTTCCTCCCGCTCCTGACGCTCGCGGATGGTCATGCCGTTTCCTCCTCTCGTCTTTCGTAAAATCTGGAATCATGATGTAATATACGGGATTCGCCGCCCGGACTCCTGCTTTGTCCTTGACCTGACCGCACGAAAACGCTATGATAGGTGAGATGAAACAGGAGCAACCTTATTTTCGGGGAAGGTGTCGTATGGCGTATCAGGCATTGTACCGCAAATGGCGGCCTCAGACCTTTGAGCAGGTGCTGGGTCAGACGGCGACGGTCAAAACCCTCCGGCGGCAGATCGAGGACGGGCGCATCGCGCATGCCTATCTGTTCTGCGGGTGCCGGGGCACGGGCAAAACCACCATGGCGAAGCTCATGAGCCGCGCCATCAACTGCCTCAATCCCAGCCACGGCGACCCCTGCGGCCAGTGCGAGGCCTGCCGGGCCATCATGAGCGAAACCACCATGGACGTGCTGGAGTTGGACGCCGCCAGCAACAACAGCGTCGATAACATCCGCGAGCTGCTGGAGCAGGTGCGTTATCCCGCGCAGCTGGGCCGCTACAAGGTGTACATCATCGACGAGGTGCACATGCTCTCCACCGCGGCGTTTAACGCGTTGCTCAAGACGCTGGAGGAGCCGCCCGCGCATGTGGTGTTCATCCTGGCCACCACCGAGCCGCAGAAGCTGCCCGCCACCATCCTGTCCCGCGTGCAGCGCTATGATTTTGGCCGCATCCCCTCCTCGCTGATGGTCGGCCGCATGCGCGAGGCGCTGGACGACCTGGGCGTGGAGGCCGAGGAAGAGGCTCTGCGCATGGTGGCGCGCGCCGCCGAGGGCGCCATGCGCGACGCTTTCAGCATTCTGGACATGTGCGTGGCGGGCGCGGAGAACGGGAAGATCACCGCCGCGCTCACGCGCGATCTTTTGGGGGCGAGCGACCGGGAATTTCTCTTCGGCTTTTTCGACCTCCTTTCCAGTCGGGACGAGGGCGGCGTGATGCGGAAGGTGGACGAGCTCATGCGTTCCGGTCGGGAGCCGCAGGCGTTCCTGCGCGAGGTGAGCGCGCATTGCCGCGCGCTGCTCACCGTCAAGGCTGTGAGCCAGGACGCCGCTTCCATCCTGGACGTGACCGAGGAGGACGAGGCGCGTTACCGCGCGCAGGCGGAAGGCATGTCGCAGGGGCGGCTGTTGCGCATGCTGGATCTGTTCATGCGCGCCGAAGGCGAGCTGCGCTTTGCCTCCACGCCCCGTATCGGGCTGGAGAGCGCCGCGCTGCACGCCTGTGAGCCGGCGTCCGGCGAGGACGCCGCGGCGCTGGCAGAGCGCGTGGAGGAGCTGGAAGCCAAGCTGGCGCGGCTGGAAAATGATCTGCAAAGCGGAAAGCTGGTTCCGGCCGCTGCCCCGTCCGCCGCGCCCGCTTCCGGCGGCGACGCGCCGGCAAAGGCCGAAGCCCCCGCGGCAAAGCCCGCTGCCAAGATCGCCCCGGTCCCCAAGCCTGCGCCCGTTTCGGGAGATGCGAAAGCCATTTGGGACAAGGCCCTGCAGGATCTGGCCAAGAACGAGCCGCCGCTCTACGGCCTGCTTCGCAAGGAGCGTTTCATCGGGGCCAAGGGCACGGTCTATCAGGTGCTCATCCCCGCCAGCAAGAAGGAGTTCAGCTATGTGCGCCTCAACCAGCAGGCGCGGCGTGACCGCATCGCGAAGGCATTGAGCGACGCGGCGGGCATGCCGCTCACCTTTGAGGCGGTTCTGGAACAGAACGCGGAGGAAAAGCGTATGGAGAGCGTGCGGGACGAGGCGCAGCGCACCCTGATCGAGGCTTTTGGCCGTGACCTTGTGCAGATCGACGAAGGGGAGAAACCGTGAAGAAATCCTTTCAGCAGGCGCGCCGCCGCGCGGCGGAAGGCATAACCTACAAGCATGACCTGGGCCAGCACTTCCTCTATGACGAGGTGCTGCTGCGCTCGCTGGTGGAGGCCACGGGCGTGGGTCCGGCGGACGGGGTGCTGGAGATCGGCCCCGGCGCGGGCACGCTGACCCGGTGCTTGTGCGAGGCGGCGGGCCGCGTGGTGGCCGTGGAGGTGGACCGTGATGTGCTGCTCTTCCTGCGCGCGGCCACCGGCGCTTTCGACAACCTGACCATCATTGAGGGCGACGTGCGCCGGCTGGAACTCGCCGAAATCTGCCGGCCGCTGGGCGAAGGGTTCTTCGTGATCGCCAACATTCCTTACAACATCACCACCCCCATCCTGGACCTGCTTTGGGAAAGCCGTCTGCCCATCCGGCAGATCTCCGTCATGGTGCAAAAGGAGGTCGCGGACAAGCTGCTTGCCGCGCCTTCCACGCCCGCCTATGGCCTGACCAGCGTGCGCTGTCAGTATCTGACGACCCCGCATCTGGTGCAGGTGGTGCCGGCGGAATGCTTTACGCCGCCGCCCAAGGTGGATAGCGCCTTTGTGCGCATGGAGATGCGCGCGCAGCCGCCCGCGCCCGTCGCGGATGAAGCGCTTTTGTGGCGCATGGTGCGGGCCGGCTTTTCCCTGCGCCGCAAAACGCTGACCAATGCGCTCAAGGGTGTGGTGGAGGGCGAAGCGCTGCGCGCGGCGTTAAGGTCCCTGGGGCTTGCGGAAACCGTGCGGGGCGAGGCCCTGGGCGTGGAGGCATGGATCGCCCTGGCCAACGCATGCGCACGGGGATAAAGCGTGTTATTCATGCTGCGCCGTCCGCAGGGAACGCAGTTTGCAGGCGGCAAACAGCAGAAGGCACACCGCCGCCGGGACGGGGTAGAAGCGCTGCCCCGTCACCAGCGCCAGCGCGCTCATGCCCATGCCGTACCAGAAATAGCGCCTTGCGCGCGAGGGAGCCAGCACCAGGTCCGCCCAGTCCTTTGGACTGGCGCGGGCCTTTTTTCTTTTTCCCAGGCGGCTCAGGTCCTCGTCGGTGGCAGGGCTGCACAGGCCCGCCAGGTCGATCATCTCCTGACGGTCGATCACGCGGATGGGCGGGTCAAACCCGGCGGCATAGGCCAGCGCCTCGGGCATGGCCGGGGCGGTCAGGCACAGAATCAGGCTTTCCGCCTTCTGGGCGCGCATCTCCCGCGCCGCCTCCACCACCTGCTGCACCGTGACCGGCACGCTTTCATGCTGGGCGATCAGCTTGATCAGCACGGGCCTGTCCTCCAGCGTGCCGGTCACGCCCCACTCCAACGCCCGCTGCATCTGTACCGGCGCGCGCGGCGCAATCCACAGCGCCGCCTGAAACGCCGCGTGCCGCGGCGGCATCAGAAGCAGCCGCCCCAGCGCCAGCTCGCCGCCGATGATGCGCCGCATCTGCTTTTCACGCCGGAGCATGCTCTTTTTGCCGAACTGCCGGGCGCACAGCCACAGCAGTCCCCCGAAGGCGACGCCCGCCGTCAGCGCGGTCAGGCGCATGCCCCACAGGTACACAAACCACCCTATGCCCAGGCCGCAGGTGATCATCACGCGCAGCACACGGTCCGATACGCTCGCCAGCGGCGTCCTGGGTTTGTACTTCTGCATGCGCGCCCCTCCCCGCAAGCTCCGAATGCGTTCCCTGCGGGAAAGTATTCCCTTTTTTTCCTATCTTAACAGCATAAATCAAAGAACGCAAAAACGGCTGCAACGCGCCGCCGCCCATCGAATCGAACGGGCGGCGGAAAGACGGCGCAACTTTTGTATTGACGGGCCTTGACCGCTTTTGTATACTTATACCAGACAGGAGCGAACCGGAACAAAACGGCACAGGGCGATTCAGGCGCATGCGCAGCAGGCGTCCGGATAAACCGCCTGGCCGGGATAGGGGAGGATACGTCGATGAATCCAAAGGAACTGTGCTCCATGGTGGATCATACGCTGCTCAAGCAGACCGCGACCTGGGAGGAAATTCAAAAGCTGTGCGACGAGGCTATCGCCTACGGCACTGCGTCGGTGTGCATCCCGCCCTGCTACGTGGCCAAGGCGCACCAGTACGTGCAGGGCAGAATGACCATCTGCACCGTGGTGGGCTTCCCCAACGGCAACATGACCCCTGCGGCCAAGGAGTTCGAAACCCGCGAAGCCCTCGCAAACGGCGCGGAGGAGATCGATATGGTCATCAACATCGGCATGCTCAAGGCCGGCGACCTTTCCTATGTGGCCGATGAGATCCACCGTCTGAAAGCCGCGGTGGGCGAGAAGGTGCTCAAGGTCATCATTGAGACCTGCCTGCTGACCGACGAGGAAAAAATCGCCATGTGCAAGGTGGTTACGGATACCGGCGCCGATTTTATCAAAACGTCCACCGGCTTCTCCACTGCGGGCGCGACCTTTGCCGATATCGAGCTGTTTGCCAGACATGTGGGGCCGGGCGTCAAGATCAAGGCCGCGGGCGGCATTTCCACCCTGGAGGATGCGGAGCGCTTTGTGGCGCTGGGCGCCAGCCGCCTGGGTACCAGCCGGATCATCAAGCTGCTTAAAGCCGGCGAATAAAAAGGCAAAGCCAAAAAAGCGGCGGTTTTCCGCTCATCAATGCAAGGAGGCATGGATTCTATGTTGCGTGGCATTCCTGACATCATCGGTTCCGATCTACTCAAGGCGCTGGCGGACACCGGGCATGGGGACCTGATCGCCATCGTGGATCATTTCTATCCGCCCATCACCAAGGCGCCCAATGCCGTGAGCATCCAGGCCAAGGGCTGCGGCGTGGCGCAGATACTGGACGCCATCCTCAAGCTGGTGCCTCTGGATGTGGATTTTGAGAAGCACCCCATCCAGTACATGATTCCGGATGCGGACTCCGGCATGGTCGTGGAGAGCTCGCCCGTTTGGGACGGCGTGAAGGAAGTCGTAGCCAAACACGGCTATGACGTGAGCTGCGTGGGCGAAATCGAGCGCACCAGGTTCTATGAAAAGGCGGGGCGGGCCTATGTGACCGTGTGCACCAGCGAAACCAAGCCCTTCGGCTGTGTTATCCTTCAAAAGGGCGTGATGTAACGCGCCTCAATCCCATAGCAGAAAGCGGCGGACAGGGTCGTGCCCGCCGCCTTTTGTCATGGGCGCTTGGAGGCATTTTCGCCCGCGAAACGGTCGCATGTTCCGCCAGAAGGGATTTTGGTATGGTCAGCGGTGGGTTTTTCCTGTATAATGAGTGCGTAGGGTTTCACTCTGAAGGGAGGCGCAGCCGTGCCAAAGGAGCGCATCGGCATCATGGGCGGGAGCTTCAATCCCATCCATGACAGGCATATCGAAATCGCCGCCTGCGCAAAGCGGGAACAAAAGCTGGATCGCGTGATTTTCCTGCCTGCCGGAAATCCGCCGCACAAGCATGACGGGCTGGCGGACGCGGAATACAGGTATGAAATGACTCGTCTTGCAGTGAGCGGCATACCGGGATTTACCGCCTCGCGCATGGAAATTGACCGCGAAGGCGTAACCTATACGGTGGATACCTTGACCAGGCTGCAAAAGCAAATGCCGGGCGCGGAGCTGTACTATCTCATCGGGGAGGATACGCTCTTTGACCTGCGCAACTGGCGCAGGCCGGAGAAGGTGTTCACCCTGTGCCGCTTTCTGGTGTGCAGCCGGGAAACCGGCGGGCTGGCGCTGCATCCGGAGGTTCGCGCGCTGGAGGAGCGTGGGGCGAGGTTTGCGTTTTTGTCCCTGCCGCCTGACGCTGAATCGGCCACGGCCATCCGTGAGGCGTTGTCACATGGGGAAACACCCCATGGCGTTCGGCCGCAGGTGCTGGAATACATCCGCATCATGGGCCTGTATGGTTGCCGTGAAAGCCCGCGTGGCGCGGCGACGTACTATCCGCGCCTGCGCCAGCTGTTGACGGACAAGCGGCTTTTGCATTCCCTGCTGGTGGCCGCCACCGCGCGGGAGCTCGCGCGCCTGCATGGCATGAACGTGGACCAGGCCGCCATGGCCGGGCTGATGCACGACTGCGCCAAGTGCATGCCGCTGGCCCAGCAGCAGCGCATCGCTCGGGAAAGCCGCCTGCTGCTGGACAAGGAAACCCTGCAAAGCGAAAACCTGCTGCACGGCCCGGTGGGCGCCGTGGTGGCCGAGCGGGAGTTCGGCGTGCGCGACCCCAACGTGCTGTCCGCCATTCGCTGCCACACGACCGGCAAGGTGGGCATGCTTCCCCTGGACATGATCGTCTACCTGGCCGACAAGATCGAACCCTCGCGCCGCAGCTACCCGGCGCTGGAAAAGGTGCGCGAACTGGCGCAAAGCGACCTGGTGGCGGCCATGCGCTATTCGCTGGAAAGCACGCTGGCCTATGTGCGCTCACAGAAGACCACGCCCCATCCGGCGACGCAGCGCGTGGCCGACTGGCTGGCGCGACTCGTCCCGGCGGAAGCGACCCGACCGGTCAGATCATAACATCAAAGGAGCGAAACGCATGAACGAAATGATCCAGAAGATTGCCGCGACTCTTTATGACAAAAAGGCGCAGGATATTGTGGCGCTGGATGTGTCCGGCATGACGGTCATCACCGACGCCATGGTGATCGCCAGCGGCCGCAGCGCCCTGCAGGTCAAGACGCTGGCCGATGAGGTGGAGGACCGCCTGGGAGAAGCAGGCGTCTATCCGCTTCGCAAGGAGGGCCAGCAGGAGGGCCGCTGGGTGGTGCTGGATTACGGCACGGTGCTGGTGCACATCTTCCATACGGAGGAACGTGAGTTTTACCGCCTGGACAAGCTCTGGGAGGCTGACAACAACCGCATCGCCCTGCCCTTTGAGACGCAGCAGGAGGGTTGATGCAGCTTTTCGACAACCATTCAGCGCATGTTCATGCACCGTTCACCTGCAAGGCTTACCTTGATAACGGCGCGATGCACCAAAGCAGAGGAGGTTGCAAGATGAACGGAAGGCGCGTGATTGTGATGGCGGCCGCGGCGTTGGCGGCGGCGGCCCTTGCGCTGGGCCTCTGGACGCTGTTGGAGGGCCGGGCGGATATCGCCGGCCAGACGGTGCTTGGAGAAGGCGCGCTGGATATGGTGCTGATTGACATCGAGGATCAGGATGCCGCCACGCACTATCATGTGAATACGCTGGGCGTATATGTGCTGGCGGTCGATCAGGCCAGCGAGGCTTATGCGGCGGGCGTCAGGTCAGGCGATCGCATTGTGAGCGCCAACGGCGTGCCGGTCACGTCCACCGGAGAGTTTGGCCTGCTGCGCGCGGAGCTGGAGCCGTCCGCCTCGTTGGAAATGGTGCTGGAGCGCAGCCAGGGTGAAGAGAGCCTGACGGTCACGCTGGTGGAAGGCGCGCAGCCGAAGGTTTCCAGGCAGGAAGAATGAAACGGGGTGGATGAGGGATGAAGCTGCTGGTCGTGGACGACGAAAAGATGATCCGCCAGCTGATCGCCAAGTACGCCGTGTTCGACGGCTATGAGGTGGCGGAGGCGGAAAACGGGATGCAGGCCGTGGAGATGGCGCGCGCGGGTGACTATGGCTTGATCGTGATGGATATCATGATGCCGGAGCTGGACGGCTTTTCGGCCGCCAGGGAAATCCGCAAGACCAGCGACGTCCCCATCATCTTCCTCTCCGCCAGAGGCGAGGAATACGACCGGATTCACGGCTTTGAGCTGGGCGTGGATGATTACGTGGTCAAGCCCTTTTCCCCGCGCGAGCTGATGATGCGCGTGGGCGCGGTGCTCCGGCGCGCGCAGGCACCCGGCTCCATGGAGAACGCCCACGAGACCGTGAGCATCGGAAACATGCTGGTGGATTTTACCGCCCGCCAGGTAACCATCGACGGGGCGGAAGTGGATCTGTCGCCCAAGGAGTATGACCTGCTGTTCTTTATGGTGCGCAACCGCGGCATCGCCCTTACGCGCGACCGGCTGATCAGCGAGGTCTGGGGCTATGACTTCTTTGGCGACGACCGTACGCTCGATACGCACATCAAACTGTTGCGCAAGCAGCTGGGCGATTATGCGCGCTATATCACCACGCTTAGAGGGGTGGGGTACCGCTTTGAAAAGGAATGAGGCGCCGGCAGCGCTGCCGGCGGTCAGGCGTCCCTCGCTGTGGGGGCGCTTTTTGCGCTTCAAGCAGTCCATGGGCGTGCGCACCCGCATCTTTTTGTATTTTTTGGCCTTTACGGCGCTGCTTCTGATGCTGCTGTGGCTGTTTCAGATCGTGCTGCTGGATGATTTTTACCGCCTGCAAAAGACGGATATGCTCAAATCCTCCTCCGAAAGCATTGTGCAGAACATCAACAATGAAAACCTGGACGCGCTGGTGGACCGCATCGCCGAGGAGAACAACGTATGTATTCTTGTGACTTCCGAAAAGATGGAGGAGTTGGCCTCGGCGGATATCTCGCCCGGCTGCATCGTGCACCACATGAATCCGCGCGACTTGCAGCAGATCGCCAATAGCCTTGAGGACGACGGCGTGACGGTGAGCACCTTCCCGATGCAGAACTTCCGAAACCGGATGTACGACGAAAAGAAGTTTCTGGGGCGTGTTCCGCCCAGCGACGACGGAGAAACGCGCAGCATGATGACCGTCCAGCGGGCCACGATGGCCGACGGCACCATGGCTTATGTATTTCTCAACACCATGGTCACGCCCGTCACCGCAACGGTCCAGACCATCCGCAACGAGCTGTATGTGATCACGGCGATTCTGATTTTGCTGTCTTTCCTGATTTCGCTGGTGCTGTCGCGGCGCATCACCCAGCCGCTGGTGGAGGCCACCCAGGCTGCGGGAGCCCTCAGCCGGGGCGAATACATCCCCGTGCAGAATGTGGGCTACCGTGAAATCGCCCAGCTCAACGCCCAGCTGACGCAGACCGCGCGCGACCTGAGGCGCGTGGAGGAGATGCAGCAGGAGCTCATCGCCAACATCAGCCACGACCTGCGCACCCCGCTGACGTTGATCGAGGGGTATGCCGAGGTGATGCGCGATCTGCCGGGCGAAAACACGCCGGAGAACATGCAGGTGATCATCGACGAAACCAAGCGCTTGAGCACGCTGGTCAACGCCGTTCTGGAATTGAGCAAGGCGCGCAGCAGCACGGGCGGGGGCGAGGCGAAGCGCTTTGACCTGACGCAGACGGTGCGCGGCATCATGACCCGCTATGCCAAGCTGACGGAGCAGGACGGCTACCACATCCTTTTTGAGCCGGAAGGCGAGGCCTGGGTGATTGCCGACGAGGTACAGGCCCAGCAGGTGGTCTATAACCTGATCAACAACGCGCTGACCTATACCGGCGAGGACAAGCGGGTCATCATCTCCCAGCGCATAGGCGAGGACAAGGTGCGCATTGCCGTCAGCGACACGGGCGAGGGTATCGCCCCGGAGGATCTGCCCTACATCTGGAGCCGCTACTACCGCGGCGGCAAACCCCACAAGCGCGCCGCCGTGGGCAGCGGGCTGGGGCTGAACATCGTCAAGGGGATTCTGGACCGCTACGGGCTGTCCTACGGTGTGGAAAGCACGCCGGGGCAGGGGAGCACCTTCTGGTTTGAGATGCCTCTGACCTCCGAAACGGACGAAAAGGCGTAACAAAACGGGGCGAAGGATAGTCTACCCTTCGCCCCGTTTTTGTTTGCCAGCGGACTACCACTGCCAAACGGACGCAAAAATAATGGAAAGCAGCATCAATCCGGCCAGTGAAAGGCTGACGATGCGCACCATCGACGCCCTTGTATCTCTTTTGCGTTTTGCCTGCGCAGCCATGGCGTTCCCTCCCGTGTTGTCGCTACGCCGGGAGTATACCACAATCGCGGCCGCGGGGCAAGGCCGTGGGGGAGGCGCGGCGCAAATTTACTGAAAGTTCACATAACGACCGGATTTTGGCCGGATGCGCGCCTTGCAACTTCCGCGTGGGGGATGTATAATGCTTAAGTATATTGCGGAGGTGTGCGCCATGGAGGAGATCCGTCTGGGAGACCGGGTCAGGATGCGGAAAACGCATCCCTGTGGAAGCGACGAATGGACAGTCATCCGGATTGGCGCGGATATCAAAATCAAATGCCAGGGCTGTGGACGCATCGTGATGATGGAGCGCGCAGATTTTATCAAGCGCCGCAAGAAGGTGCTTGAGCAGGGTCCCGTGCCGGAAGCGGAAACGCTTCGCGCCATGGCGGAGCATTCCTAAGGAGGTCTTTTACCCATGGAGGTCAAGGAAGAACAGATGACACAGGTCGAGGGCGCCGCTACCGGCAAACCCGGCAAGGAAAAAAAGCCGGTCAACGTCAAAAAGGAGATTTTGAGCTGGATTCTGACCATCGCGGTAGCGGTGGCGGCGGCGCTGCTGATTCGCACCTTCCTGTTTGAACCCATCCGCGTGGATGGGGAAAGCATGTGCGATACCCTGCAAAATGGCGAGATCATGCTGGTGACCAAGCCGGAGTACCTGACCGGCGACCCGCAGCGCGGCGACGTGGTCATCTGCAAGTATCCCGGCCGCACGGAGAACTTCGTCAAGCGCGTGATGGGCATCCCTGGCGATGTGATCGAGATCCGCTCCAATGTGGTCTACCGCAACGGCGAGGCGCTTGATGAGCCGTACCTCACCCCGGAGCGCAACGACAACGGCTTCAGCATGGCGCCCTTTACGCTGGGTGAGGACGAGTACTTCGTCATGGGCGACAACCGTGACAACAGCCACGACAGCCGCAATTATTATGATTATTTCACCCCCGCGGCCCTGACCCGCGACATGATTATCGGCCATGTGAGGTGCGTGATTTTCCCCTTCAATAGCATCCGTACCATTGAGTAAGCCCAAAATGCCGCGCATGAAAAGCCCCCGAAGCGGAAACGCTTCGGGGGCTTCACTGTCTGTGGATGCTTATTCCGCGGCGGTCTCGGCGGCGGGCACCTCGAAGGTGGGAGCGAAGCCGCTGTCCACGATCAGGTCATAGACCTTCTGGGTGTAGATGACCTGCTCCAGCGCCTTGACCCACTCAGCCTCGGCGTTTTCGGGCTTGACCACGACCACGTTCACATAGGCTTCGGCAGCCTCGCTGTCGGCGGTCTCGGCATAGAGGCCGTCCACATAGGGCACCAGATCGACCAGCGTGGCGTTGTTGCCGTTGATGACCGCATAGGCCACGTCGGCGCGGGCGCCGGGGATCAGCTCGGCGTTGAGCTCCTGAATGTTGAGGTTATAGGGGTTTTCCACGATGTCGGCGGGGGTGCAGGTGCTCTCCAGCGTCGTGCCCTCGGGCAGGGTGATCAGGCCGGCGGACTGGAGAAGAAGCAGCGCGCGGTTCTCGTTCACCGGGTCGTTGGGCACGGCGATGGCGTCGCCGTCGGCGATGTCGTCCAGGCTGGTCTTGGTGCCGGAGTAGATGGCCATGGGCTCAAAGTGGGTGTAGACCACGGGCACCAGCTGCTCCTCCTCGCTGACCTCGGCGTTGTAGCCGGCCAGGTAGGGCAGATGCTGGAAGAAGTTGGCCATCACGTCGCCGGCGGAGGTGGCGGGATTCTCCACCACATAGTCGCTTACGACGGTGATCTCAAGGTCATAGCCCAGCGCGGCCAGGTCGTCCTTGACCAGCTCGAGCACCTCGGCATGGGGGTTCTCGGTAGCGATAATGGTGAGGGGCTCGCCCGCAAAGGCGGAGGTCAGGGACAGGGACAGCGCCAGGGTCAGGACGATAGCCAGAATCTTTTTCATGGTTGGTTCTCCTTTCCAAAGTCAGCGTCGTTTATGGTCCAGGCTGCGCGTAAAGCGCGTGCCGAAGACGGTGATGATCTGCACCAGCGCAACCAGCAGCAGGCTGGCGGAATACATGATGTCGAACTTGCGCACGTTGAGACCCTTGACGATGGCCAACGCGCCCAGGCCGCCGCCGCCGGCCGCGCTGGCCATGGCGGTGTAGCCCAGAATGGTGGTGATGCTGATGGCCGCGCCGTTGACCAGCGAGGGTACGGCTTCGGGCAATAGCACCTTGAAGATCAGCTGCAGGTTGGTCGAGCCCATGGACTGGGCGGCCTCGATGATGCCGTGATCGACCTCCTCCAGCGAGCTTTCCACCATGCGGGCGATGTAGGGGAAGGCGCTGATGACCAGCGGGAAGATGATGGACTTGGTGCCGATGGCCGTACCCACGACCACGCGGGTGACAGGGAAGAGGACGGCCAGCATGATGATAAAGGGAATGGAGCGCAGGAAGTTGATCGCCACGCCCAGAATGGCGTTAAACGTGGGGGAGGGCATGATGCCGCCACGGCGGGTTACCACCAGCAAAACGCCCAGCGGCAGGCCGATCAGATAGGCGATGGCGCTGCTCCACAGGGTCATGTACAGCGTTTCCACCGTACCTTCCCAGAGCATGGGCAACAGCTTATCCCAGGTCATGGCACATGCACCTCCTCAACCGTCAGGCCCTCATGGGCTAGGTACTCCATCACGCGCTTGACGTCCTCGGGGTCCTGCGGGCGGGCGATCATCATCTGCCCGTAGGCCTTCTGGTTGAGCTGGCGGATGTCGGCGGAGAGGATGTTGACCTCCAACCCGCAATCCTTGACCAGCTTGCTGATGATGGGCTTTTCGGCGGCCTCGCCGTCAAAGACGATGCGGATGGCCGGCTGCGGCGGGATCTCCTCCTGATCGGGCAGGATGCCAAACAGCCTTCGGCCCGCCGCCGACTTGGTGTGCATGAATACGTCGTCCACGGTGCCCTGCTCGGCGAGCTTGCCGCCGTCCAAAATGGCGACCTTGTTGCAGATCTGCCGGATGACGGCCATCTCGTGGGTGATGAGCACCACCGTGATGCCCAGCTCCCGGTTGATCTTTTGCAGCAGCGAAAGGATGCTCTGCGTGGTCATGGGGTCCAGGGCGCTGGTGGCCTCGTCGCAAAGGAGCATTTCCGGATCGCTGGCCAGTGCGCGGGCGATGGCCACGCGCTGCTTCTGCCCGCCGCTGAGCTGCGCCGGATAGGCGCCGGCCTTGTCCTCAAGACCTACGATGCGAAGCAGCTCGATCACGCGCTCGTTGGCCTGCTTCTTGGGCACCCCGGCGATCTCCAGCGGGTAGCGAACGTTTCGCGCCACGGACTTTTGCATCAGGAGGTTGAACTGCTGGAAGATCATCGCCATGCGGCGGCGGGTCTGGCGCAGCTGCTGCTTGTTCATGGCCAGGATGTTTTCGCCGTCGATGAAGATCTGCCCGTCGGTGGGGGTGTCCAGCCGGTTGAGGCAGCGGATCAGCGTGCTCTTGCCCGCGCCGCTCATGCCGATGATGCCGTAGATATCGCCTTTGTCGATGGTCAGGCTGATGTTGCTCAGCGCGTGTACCTCGCCGCCGGGTATGGGATAATCCTTGCACAGGCCGCGTATCTCGATTTGCGGTTTCTGCTCCATCCTTTGCACACCTTTCTGCTGGCCGATGAAAAAACCCACTTCGCGCATTTGCGAAGCGGGCTTCAATGACATGGCACCTGTCAAGCGACGCAACACAAATAGCACGGGCTGAAATCGCACGCGCACATCATGTTCATTCGCATGGCACATAGGTTCGTCACGGGCGACTCCTCCCTTCGCTCACATTGCGCAGTTTGAGATTGGTGGCATGTTACCACAGAATCGGCGGATTGTCAACCGGTTTTGGAAAATCGAAACGATTTATACAATCAAAGTACAATCGTTCGGAATGAATCACACGTCGCTTTTGGCCTCGTCGCGGGCTTCGCGCGCGCTGATATGCTTTCTAAGGAGAAGGTTGATATACTGCGAAAAGGAGCGGTCCGTTTCCTCGGCAAAAAGGCGAATCTTTTCGATGACATCCTCATCCAGCGTGATGCTGACTTTCTTTTTCAAAGGTCGCACTTACTATCACCTCATCGCATATGATAGTATAATGCATTATTTTATATTGAAGTATCCTACCAAGTATGATAAAGTAAGACGGCAAGGAGGGAAAACGATGCAATTATTTGACGCAATCGAAAACTGCTTCCCCGCGATGGAGAAGCAGTATCAGGAAATCTGTCCGCCTCCAGAGGATTTCTGGCCTCCGGCGCTGGTGGAGCGCGGCTTGCGGGAGGATATGGTCGGCTGGACGCAGCTGCACCTGCTCACGCCCGACCTGATCGCCCTGTTTGAACGCGCGGGCGTAACGGAGCGCAGCGTGATGGCGCGCACCATGGTGCAGTGGTTTTACTACGACAAGTACAGCCGCGAATAGGCGCGCTTAGCCGTGCAGGTACCGGTCCTGCTCCGGCGTGAGCGCATCGATCTTCACGCCCAGAGCGGTCAGCTTGCGAAGCGCCACCTCGCCGTCGATGTCGCGGGGCACGTCATAGAGCGCGGGCGGCATCTCGCGGCCCTTTTGCGCCAGACGCAGCGCGCACAGCGCCTGCAGGGAGAAGCTCATGTCCATGATCTCCACCGGGTGCCCGTCGCCAGCGGCCAGGTTCACCAGCCGGCCCTCGGCCAGCAGGAACACGGTGCGGCCGTTTTCCAGGCGGTAGCCCTCGATGTTCCTGCGCGCCTCGTAATGCTCCACGGCCATGGCGCGCAGGCCCGCCACGTCCACCTCCACGTCGAAGTGACCGGCGTTGCACATCATGGCGCCGTCCTTCATTAGCAGCATGTGCGCGGGGGTCACCACGTCGCGGCAGCCGGTCACGGTGATGAACAGGTCGCCCAGCGAGGCAGCCTTCTCCATGGGCATCACGGTGAAGCCGTCCATCACGGCTTCGATGGCGCGAACGGGGTCCACCTCGGTCACGATGACCTTGGCGCCAAGCCCCTTGGCGCGCATGCTCACGCCCTTGCCGCACCAGCCGTACCCAGCCACGACCACGGTAGAACCGGCCACATTCAGGTTGGTGGTGCGCATGATGCCGTCCCACACGCTCTGGCCGGTGCCGTAGCGGTTGTCAAAGAGATGCTTGCAGTCCGCGTCGTTGATGCTGAACATGGGGAAGTTCAGCTTGCCAGCGGCCGCACGGCTGCGCAGGCGGATCACGCCGGTGGTGGTTTCCTCGCAGCCGCCGCGCAGGTTTTCGGCCCATTCCGGGTGTTCCTCGTGCAGAATGTGCACCATGTCGCCGCCGTCGTCAATGAGCACGTCGGGCTTTTCGCTCAGGGCGCGGCACAGATAGTCGTGGTATTCTTCCGCGGTGCAGCCGTGCGTGGCGTAGACGGTCACGCCGCTTTCACTGAGCGCGGGGCATATGTCGTCCTGCGTGGAGAGGGGATTGCTGCCCGTCGCAAAGACCTCGGCCCCACCCTGATGCAGCACCTGGGCCAGATAGGCGGTCTTGGCCTCAAGATGGATGGACAGGGCCACCTTCAGCCCTTCCAGCGGGCGGTCGCGCTTCATGTCCTGCGCGATGCCGTCCAGCACCGCCATGTGGCGGCGGGCCCATTCGATCTTTTGCCGCCCCTGCGGCGCGAGGGAGGCGTCCCGGATGATGGATGCCATGATACTCACCTCATAATCAGATTATAGAGGGGAAAATAGAGAAACGGAACCACAATGGCGGGCAGGAGATTGGCCACCTTGATGTCCTTCTCAAGCAGCATATTCACGCCGATGCCCATGATGAGCAGCCCGCCCACGGCGCTCATTTCGGTGATGACTGCGTCGCTGAGCAGCGGGGCCACGGCGTTGCCCAACAGGGCAATCGCGCCCTGATAGACGAAAACCGGCACGGCGGAGAGCATCACGCCGATCCCCAGCGAGCTTGCGAAGATCACCGCCGTCACGCCGTCCAGCGCGGCCTTGGCAATCAAAGTGGAATGATCGCCGCGGATGCCGCTGTCCAGCGCGCCCACCACGGCCATGGCGCCCACGCAGTAGACCAGGCTGGCCGTGACAAAACCCTTGGCAAAGGTATTGCCCTCGCCCTCGCCGCGGGTGAGCTTGCGCTGCGCCCATTGGCCCAGACGGTTCATCTTGCCGTCGATGTCGATCAGCGCGCCCGCCACGCCGCCCAGCACCATTGAGAGGATGACCAGCAGCGTATTGTCTGTTTCGATCGCGCCCATGAGGCCGATGAGAATCACGCTCAGGCCCACGCCCTGCATCACCGTATGGGAGACGGCGGGCTTCATCCCGCGCTGAAGCAAAAGACCCAGACACGTGCCCAGCACGATGGCCGCGCAGTTGATCAGAGTGCCGATCAAGCAATCGCCTTCTTTGGTTTAAGATTGGCCGCACGCAAAAAACCGCCGAAAAGCAACGGCGGCTTTTTGCTGTTAGGCAAGAGTTACTGCGCGGCCGCCGCGGTTTCCACGGGGTACACGCTGACCTGCTTCTTGTCGCGGCCCTTGCGCTCGAAGCGCACAATGCCGTCCACCTTGGCGTAGAGGGTATCGTCGCTGCCGATGCCCACGTTCAGGCCGGGATGGATATGGGTGCCGCGCTGGCGCACAAGGATGTTGCCGGCGAGGGAGAACTGACCGTCGGCGCGCTTGGGCCCAAGGCGCTTGCTCTCGCTGTCGCGGCCGTTACGGGTGGAGCCCATACCTTTTTTATGGGCGAAAAACTGAAGATTCAGCTTCAACATGATGATGTTCCTCCCATCAGATAATTTGTAAATAGGATGGATACTGCGCCGCAATATCGCGGAAGCCCTGCTCGGCTGTGCGCAGGATAACCCGCGCGTCGTGCTCGTCGGCGGGGGAAAGACCGCCGGGAAGCGATACCTGAATCATGACGGGCTTTTCCGATTGGGATACGTTGGGACGTATACCGGCGACGGTTTCCAGCGCGTTGGCGCAGGTGGTGATGAGCACGCTGGCAGCCGCGCATACGATGTCCTCGCCCGCGGGAGCGTACCCCGCATGGCCGCTGACCCGGATGCCGCACAGGCCGCGCGCGTCACGCAGAAAGGTGACGGTTGTCATCAGCCGACCGCGGTGATCTCCACCTTGGTGTACGCCTGACGGTGGCCCGCCTTGCGGTGATAGTTCTTCTTGCTCTTGTACTTGTAGATGATGATTTTCTCGCCCTTGACCTGCGCAAGAACCTTGCCCTCGACCTTGGCGCCGGCCAGAGTGGGAGTGCCGACTTCCACGCCCTCGTCAGAGCCGAGCATCAGCACGTCGAAGCTAACCTTGCTGTCCACTTCCTGGTCCAGCTTTTCCACATAGATAACGTCCCCCTGGGACACACGATACTGCTTGCCACCGGATACGATCACAGCGTACATGGCAAAGCACCTCCTGAATGATCTCGCCAAGCGACAAGGTGGCGCATTTGGGCGCACTTCAAAACCCCGCTTGAGCGGCTTACCGAATAAAATTATCATAAAACCCGTGCGCTGTCAAGGGTTTTGGCGAAATTTCGCCGCCTTTGCGCGCTAGGCGATGGGAATTTCCGCCGCCTGTGCGATGGAGTAGACATACCCTCGGAAGGAACGCGAAAACCCTTCCACCACCTGTGTGGAAAACGGTCCCGCCTCGTCGGAGAGGCTGACGGTCAGCTTCTGGCGCAGCTCGCGGCGCACCGATTCGCTCCGCAGGCGTTTTTCCAGGTTGACCCGCCGGAGCACAAGCGGCACGTCGGCGCGCATCAGCGCCCCGGATACCGCGCTCCACCCCAGCAGCGAAGCGGCCGCGCCCACGGCCACCCCCGCGACAAAACCCAGCGGCCCCGTGGCGATCAGCGCGATGCCGCCGCCGCCGCAGAGCAGGCCCGCCGCCACGCTCACGATCACACCCAGCACCACCCCTGCCAGCGAAAGGCCCATCCAGCTGCCCGGCTCAAGGCGCACGTCCGCCGCGCCTGTGGCGGTCAGGTCCAGGCGCATCTGGCGGCGGGGGACCTCGAAGCGGTCGCAGATGGGGTCCACCATGGCCTGAAGCCGGTCTGTGAGCGAGGAAAGCCACACCTGCACAGCGGGCGCGAGCGTTTCTTTCGCCAGGGGCGAAGAGAGAATCCGCTCCACGCGCGCGGCGATGCGGTCGTTCATTTCGCCCAGCGTGCGGATGTCCCCGCGCTTCCACTGCTGCGCGATGGGGATGGCTGCCTCGTCCAGAATCAGATCGCACAGCAGCCTCGCCACCGACGGGATCAGCGCGGGCAGGGCCTCGGCGGCAATGGCGCTTACGCGCGCGTCGGTGATCTCCTCGCGGATGGCCTGGCGGAAGACGCGCAGGTTCTCATCCACCCAGCCTGCGTAAGCCAGGCCCTTGGCGATGGAGAACTCCGGCTCCGGGCAGCTGACCACGACGGCGTCCGGGAACGCCTCCTGGCATGCCTCTCGGAAAAACGGCATGCGCGACGCGCCGCCGGTCAGAAGCAGCAGCCGGGGCGGACGCTCCGCCGTGAGGCGGGCGGCGTTGGCCAGCGCCTCCGACACAGCCTGCGAAAAGGAGCGCCCGTCCAGCTCCGGCAGAGGATCGTCCACCAGATGGGAGGCTTCCTCGTTATCGATTTGGAGCGTGAGGCGCTGCACGCCGTCGTAGCACACGCGAAGCGTCTTTTTGACCACCGGCGCGGCCTCGGCGGCCAGCCGGGTGAAGTATTCCTCCTTGAGGCGGCGCGCCTCGATTTCCAGATAGCTGTACCAGCTGCGGCTTTCCGAAAGCACGGCGCGCAGAGCCGCGCGGTCGCGGCTGCGCTCCACCGCCCGGCGAAGCAGCGCCGCATCCAGAATGCCGCCGCCCAGCGCCGTTTCGCCAAAGGTGCCCACGCCCGTTTCGCGCCCGTCCACGATGTAGGCAAAATCCAGCGTGGAGCTTCCGATGTCCGCCACCAGCGCGCTTTCATTGAGCACGTCCACATCCAGCGCCACGGTGCGTGCGTACTTGGCATAGAGGAACGCCGCGCGCGATTCCGAAATCACCTGCGGGTTCTCCATCCCCGCGCGCGCCAGCAGGTCGCGGTAGCGCGCGCGGGCGGCCGTGTTCCAGCCCGCCGGGCAGCCCACCACGTAGCGGTCGTCCGGACGCAGCGCGCCGGACTGGCGCAGGTCGCTCAACACGCCCCGGACAAAGCGCACCACATCCTCGTAGCTGGCGGGGTCGGTCGTAAAGCGGCTCTTGAAACGCACGCTAAGCTCCTGGGCCAGCGCGTCGGTCAGGGCGCGGTCGCCCACGACGATTTCACCGCCCAGAAGGCCCACGGCGCTTAGCAGGCTTGCGCTTCCGCACACGGGCAGGATGACCGGCTCGATCAGCGAGCTGCGTTCAAAGGCGGCGACGGCGCTTTCGCCGTCGCCCATGTCAAAGCCGATATATCGCATATCCATTCACCTTTCGCGCTCACGCGGCGTCCGTGCGCACGGCGGCCGTGCCGCGCCTGAGCAGCCGCCGGTCCTCCAAGGACACGATGGCGGGCGACAGCGTGCGCGTTTCGGATTTGCTGGGCAGGGCGTTGAACAGCCGGCGGTTTTCTTCGGTGTAGTCCAGCGCGCCCAGGCCCATCCCGGCCAGCATCCTGCGCGCGGCTTCGCCGGCCGCTTCGCGCACCTCGCCGTCGCACTCGTAGAGCGCCTCCATCAGGTCGGCGGCGCGCGCCAGCGTGGAGGCGTCGGCGGTTTGCGGACCGCCTCGCAGCTGCTCGTTGAGGTAGGCAAGGTCGTTGAGCGAGCGGTCGATGGCGCGCATCTGCCGGTCCATCAGCGCGAGCAGGCGTTCCGCATCGGGTTTCAGGATTACGCGCAGCTCGTCCTCCGGCGTAGGGGGACGACGGCGCTCGCGCACAAGTGCCCATGCGCCCACCAGAAGCGCCGCCAGCGCAAAAAGCCAGCCCGGCGTCAGGCCCTTGAGGTAGCAATAGCCTCCCAACACAAGCTGTATCAGCAGCGCCGCACTCCACAGCGCGATGCCGGCGCGTGTGGCAGGCTTGTCCGCCTGCCGGCGCGGCGTCCACACCTGCGCGGACGCCTGGCAGTCCACAAGGCCCACCGAGGTTTTGAGCAGGCTCATCAAAACGCCCGCCTGCTGCCTGAGCACATCGTCGGTCATTTCAGCCAGGGCGTTCTGTTCGGTTTGCAAAAGGGCGTGACGCACCTGGTCCGCCGCGCCCGCCAGATCGGTCTGCTCTTCCAGCGCGGTGCGCAGAGCCGGTTTTTGCGCCTGCCAGTGATCAAATACGTTTGTCATGATGATAAACCTTTCGGCGGAGCTGCTTCAAAAGACGGGGAAAGCCCTGCGCTCCGCCATAATATCACAAAAAACGGACCATTCCCACAGGCAAAGTCTGTTACAGCGCCTTGAGGCTGGAAAGCTCCTCCGGGGTCAGCTCGCGCCACATGCCCCGCGGCAGGTCGCCCAGCTTCAGCGGACCGAAGCGGATGCGCCGCAGCAGCACCACCTGATGCCCCACCTGCTCCACCATCTTGCGCACCTGCCGGTTGCGCCCCTCGTGGATGGTGACCAGCATGTCGGTGTAGAGGGGCTTGACGGACAGCAGCTTCACCTTGGCACGCGCAGTGCGGCGGCCGTCCACCATCACGCCGTTTTCCAGCCGGCGCGCCTCCTCGGGCGTGACCTGGTTGCTCACGCGCGCTAGATACACCTTTTCCACCTCGCGCGAGGGATGGAGCATGCGCTCGGTCAGATTCCCGTCGTTGGTCAGCAGCAGCAGGCCCTCGCTGTCGTAATCCAGCCGGCCTACAGGATAGAGCCGCACGGGAAAATCGCGGAACTTGTCCAGAACCGTGCTCCGCCCCTCCGGGTCGGTCACGGTGGTCACTTCCCCGGCGGGTTTATGGTACATGATGTAGCGCTTTTCCGCCTCCGGCCGGACCGGGCGGCCATCCACACGCACGTCCTGGTCAGGCTCCACCTGCGCGCCCATCTGGCTGACCACCTGCCCGTCCACGGTCACGCGCCCGTCGGCCATCAGCTTTTCGGCCGCGCGCCGCGACGCCACGCCGCACGATGCCAGATACTTTTGTAAACGCATAATTGCCTCCTGCGCGGAGGGTTGTCCGCGCACATCCAGCATAGCAGAAACGCAGATGATTGGCAAGCGGCGCTTTACTTGGCCGATGCTGCGTGATACAATAGAAACGGTATTTTTTGTGAAACGGAGGTTCCTTGCAGATGATTTCGTTCGGTACGGGCGGATGGCGCGCCATCATCGGCGACGGATTTACCAAGCTCAACATTCAGAAGCTCATGCGGGCCCTGGCCCTGCGCATCAAGGCGGAGGACGTTCAGGACAAGAGCTTCTGCATCGGCTACGACCGGCGGTTCTTGAGCCGCGAGGCGGCGCAGTGGGCCGCGGAGGTCATGGCGGGGGAGGGCATTCACGTGCTCTTTATCAGCCGCGAGGCGCCTACGCCGCTGATCATGTTTACGGTCCAGTATTATGGCCTGGCCTATGGCATGGCGGTTACCGCCAGCCATAACCCCGCGATTTACAACGGTGTGAAGGTGTTCACCAAGGGCGGGCGCGACGCGGAGGAGGCCGTGACCAACGAGCTGGGCGACGCCGCCAACCGTGTGGACGAGGGCGAGATCCGCATCGTTCCCTATGAAAAGGCCGTGGCGTCGGGGCTGGTGCAGGAGATCAACCCGCAAAACCCGTACCTGGACGCCATCATCCGCGGTGTGAACATGGACGCCATCCGAAGCCGCGACCTGCATATCATTCTGGACCCGATGTACGGCGTGAGCCGCACGTCGCTGCAAACCATTTTGCTCACCGCCCGCTGCGACGTCAACGTCATCCATGAGCGGCACGACACGCTCTTCGGCGGTCGCCTGCCCGCGCCGAATGTGCAGACGCTGGGTGCGCTGCGGGCTGCGGTGCTGGAGCAGCACGCGGACCTGGGCATCGCCACCGACGGCGACGCCGACCGCTTGGGCATCATCGACGACGAGGGACGCTTTGTCCATCCCAACCAGATTCTGGTGCTTTTGTACTATTACCTGCTCAAGTACAAGGGCTGGCATGGCCCCGCCGTGCGAAACCTCGCTACTACGCATCTTCTGGATCGTGTGGCGGCGGCTTTTGGCGAAACCTGCTATGAGGTGCCGGTGGGCTTCAAGCACATCTCCGCCGGCATGCGCGAGCACAACGCCGTCATCGGCGGCGAGAGCAGCGGCGGCCTGACCGTGCGCGGCCATATCAACGGTAAGGATGGCATCTACGCCGCCACGCTGCTGGTGGAGATGCTTAGCGTGACGGGCAAAAAGATGAGCGCCCTGATGCGGGAGATCTACGACGAGTTTGGCACCGCCTACATGACCGAGCGCGACTGGCCGTTCGATGAGGAAACGAAGGAGCGGCTCAACAAGCTGCTCATGGTGGATCAAAAGCTGCCGGATTTCCCCGTGCCGGTGAAGGGCACCAATTATATGGACGGCTGCAAGGTGCTTTTTGAAAACGGCTGGCTCATCGCAAGATTCAGCGGCACGGAGCCGCGCATCCGCATCTTCTGCGAAATGCCCACCCGTGAAGAGGCCGAGCGCCTCACGGGCGTGATGGCCGCGTTTTTGCACCTGCCCACGCCCTGATGCAACCACGCAAAAAGGCGTTTGGACCCGCAAGGGTTTCCAAACGTCTTTTATGATGCGGCTTCAGCCGCGGAGCCGACCCACGGCGGCAAAGGCCAGAAACGCCAGGATGTTGGCCACCACCACCGTGGCTCCGGCGGCGGTGGAAAGCAGGTAGCTTGCGCACAGGCCCACGAAGAAGCACACCACCGATACCGCCGCGGCGCACAGCGTCACACTTTTGAAGCTGCGACACACGCGCATGGCGGTCAGCGCCGGAAAGATGATCAGGCTGGAAATCAGCATGGTGCCCATCACCCGCATACCCAGTACGATGGTTACGGCGGTGAGCAGCGCCAGCAGCATGTTGCAGGCCTCGGCGTGCCCGCCCGTGGCGCGGGCAAAGGTTTCGTCAAAGGTGACGGCGAAGATGCGGCGGTAAAACACAAGGAACAGCGTAAGCACCGCCGCGCCCAGGATCAGGCTCAGGGTCACGTCGCCCTCGCTCATGGCCAGCATGCTGCCAAAAAGGTAATTGTTGACGTCGCTGGTCATGCCGGTGCTTAGCGACAGCACGATCACGCCCACGGCCAGCGCGCCGGTGGAGATCATGGCGATGGCCGCGTCGCCCTTGAGCCTGCCGGTGCTGCTCAGGCGCAGCAGAAGAAAGGCAGCCAAAACCACCACCGGAATGGTCACCGCCATGGGGGCCATGCCCAGGGCCGTGGCGACCGCCAGCGCGCCGAAGCCCACGTGGCTCAAGCCGTCGCCGATCATGGAATAGCGCTTGAGCACGAGGCTTACGCCCAGCAGCGCCGCGCACAGCGACACCAGCACGCCCACGATGAGCGCTCGCACCATAAACTGATAGCTGAACATGGTGGAAAGCATTTCAAGCATGCGCTTCACCTCCCGCAAAGGCCATGCCCAGGGGGGACTGGCGGTAAGCCTCCGGCGTGCCCAGGAAGGTCGCGCCGTGCGCCATGTGCAAAATGCGGTCCGCATAGGCAAGCGCCGCGCCCACGTCGTGGGAGATCATCACCACGGTCAGCCCACGCTTGCGGCGCAGCATGGCGATCACCTCGTAGAGCTCCCGCGTCACCACAGGATCAAGGCCCGCCACCGGCTCGTCCAGGAGCAACAGGCTGCGCGTGGCGCACAGGGCGCGGGCGAGAAGGGCGCGCTGCTGCTGCCCGCCGCTCAGGCGCATGAAGCTGTGGTCCCGGATGCCGGAAATGTCCATCAGCGCCATGTTCTCCAGGGCGGTCTGGCGCATGGCGCGGGTGAGAAACGGCCCGCGGCCCCGGCAGCCGCTGGTGACGACCTCCCATACGGAGGCGGGAAAGTCGTTTTGCACGTCGGTGCGCTGGGGGAGATAGCCGATCTCGGTGCGCTTGAGGCCGTCGCCGTAGCGCACGCGGCCGCTCACCGGCTGAATCAGCCCCAAAAGCCCCTTGACCAACGTGCTCTTGCCCGAACCGTTTTCACCCACGATGCACAGGTATTCGCCCCGCTCCACCGCCAGGTCCAGCGCGTCCACGACCACGCGGCCCTCATAGGCGAAGGCCGCCTTTTCACAGGTGATCAGCGCCATCAGTTAAGCGCCTCCTTCAGCGCCGCCACGTTGTTCCACATCAGGGACAGATAGGTGGCGCCGTCCTCCAGCTCCTCGGCCGATACGTTGTGGCAGCTGTGGAACAGAAGCTCCTTCGCGCCGGTTTCTTCGGCCAGGACGTCGGCGGTTTTGCGGCTGGAAAATTCGATGTAGAAGATGACCGGCACCTCTTCGGCACGCACCGTCTCCACCAGCGAGATCACCGTGCGCACGCTGGGCTCGCTGTCCTCGCTGCAGCCGGGGAAGGCCGCATCGTAGCGAAGATGGTAGTCATGCGCGAAATAGCGGAAGGGGAAACGGTCGCCAAAGACGATCAGGTCCCGCTTGCCATTGGCCACGGTTTCCTCAAAGGCCGCGTCCAGCGCCTCAAGCTCGGTCAGATAGGCCGAGAGCGCCGCTTCATACACCTGCGCGTTCTGGGGTGCGATCTCGCACAGCGTATCGCACAGCTGCGCTACGATGAGCATTGCGTTCTTGGGCGAGGTCCACACGTGCTCATCCATTTCCGCCGCTTCCTCGCCGTGGTCGCGCTCCTCCGCTTCCATGCTGGCGGAGGTTTCCTCGGCCAGAAGCGTCACGCAGTCCGTCAGGCGGAAGGCGCGGGGCGCGTCGTCGCCCATGGAGGCAAGGATGCCGTCCACCCAGTTGTCGCTTTCTCCGCCGGCGTAGAGGAACAGATCGGCCTCCTGGATGTCGATGATGTCCCTGGGCGAGGGCTCATAGCTGTGGCTTTCGCTGCCGGGGGGCAGCAGCAGGCGCACCTGCGCCGTATCGCCCGCCAGCTGGCGGGCGAAGTCGTAGGCGGGGAAGATCGTGCACACGACGGACAGCGTCTCCTCCGACGCAAGGGCAGGGGCGGCGCAGGGCGGGCACAGCAGCGCCGCACAGCAAAGGAATGCAAGCAGATGACGGATGAATTTCATGGAGCTCCTCATTTCGCGTTTTTTTCCTGACAGGCCTGACACAAGCCGTACAGGATGGTCTGGCTTTCGTCCAGGGTGAAGCCGTGGTGCTGGCCGAGATGACGGGCAAAGGCCTCCACTTCGTCGCAGTGCAGGTGCGCCAGCGCCCCGCAGTGTACGCAGCGGATGTGCAGGTGGCTCTCCGTGCAGGGGCTGTGCTGGTAGCGGGCGGCTTCCCCGCTTTCGTGGGGGGCGTAGCGCCGCAGGCGGCCTGCCTGACACAGCCGTGAAATGGCACGGTACACCGTGGTTTTGCTCACGTCCGAACCGGCCCTGAAAAGCGCCTGGTAGGCTTCCTCGGCAGTGAGGCATTCTTCCGGCCGGGAGGCGAACAGCGCGCACACCGCCTCCTGCTGCCGGGTCTGATAGGTGCCGCGCTGCGACATGGCGCGCGCCTCCTTCTTGATTGCAGTTGAAATGAAAATGAAATTCATTTTCGAATTGGTAGTATAATCGCATCCCACCCTTCTGTCAAGGGGGAGGGACCGGTTTTTTCGGGCGCATTCTTTGCCGAAAAAACCGATCCGCATTGCCTCACCCGGCGAACTATGCTATACTACGCACGGCGGGATGGCCGCCGACTCTGGGGAACGGGAGCATTATATGAAGAAAAACAAACCGAACGCGGAGAGGCTGCTGAGCTTTCTGTTTTTGCTCATCACGTTGGGCGTGGTGCTCTATGTGGGCTTCAGCGGCAACGACCTGGAGGCGCTGGGCGGCGCCCTGCGTACCATGAGCCCCGCGTATCTGGCGCTGTGCCTGATGAGCTGGATACTCTATGTGCTCACTGACGCGCTGGCCATCCATCACTTTTTGAGGATGCAGGGCTGCCCGATCCGCCTCAGGCAGAGCCTGCGGGCGGCCATGACGGGGGTTTACTACTGCAATGTCACGCCCGGCGCCACAGGCGGCCAGCCCATGGAGATGTACTGCCTGCACAAATACGGCGTGAGCGTGGGCGTGAGCGGCTCGGGCATGGCGGTCAAGTTCATCGTCTTTCAGGTGGTGCTGCTGGTGACCGGCGCGGTGCTGTGGATTGCGAACGCCGGCTTTGTGGACGCGCATACCCAGGGGAGCAAGTGGTTCATCCTCATGGGCTACGTGGTCAACTTCTTCTCCATCGGGATGGTGGCGCTCATGGCGATCAGCCGGCGCGCCGTGCGCTGGGTGATCGACAAGTGCATCCGCGTGGGCGTGCGCGTGCGCCTGTGCAAGGACCCGGACGCCTCGCGCCAGAAATGGGAGAATCACTGCGAAAGCTTCGTCAGCAGCATGCATCTGGTCATCCGCCATCCGCGGGACGTGCTGATCCAGTGCCTGATCGCCCTGGGGCAGCTGATGTCCCTGATGCTGACGATCATCGCCATCTACAACGCCTTCGGGCTTTCGGGCATATCGGCGGGCGAGCTGATCACGATGGGGGTGCTGCTCTACATCGGCGCCAGCTACACGCCCCTGCCGGGGGCCAGCGGCGCGCAGGAAGGCGGGTTTGCGGTCCTGTTCCGGGGAATCTTCCCCGACGCGCAGCTCTTTGTGGCGCTGCTGATCTGGCGGTTTTCAACCTATTATTTAAGCATCCTCGCGGGCGCGGCCCTGACGGTCGCGGAAAACCTGGGTGCGCTTGGCAAAAAGCATACCAAAGCAAAGCAGGAAGGTGTTTCCAGCGAACAGGGGCATTGAGGAACGGATGTTTTCGGAGCAGGACCTGCGCAGGCTGATCATCCCTCTGGTGATCGAGCAGTTTCTTGCGCTCTTTATCGGCATGGCAGACACTGTCATGGTCAGCACCGTGTCGGAAAGCGCGGTGAGCGCCATTTCACTGGTGGACAGCATCAACGTTCTGCTCATCCAGCTCTTTTCCGCCATGGCCACGGGCGGCGCGGTGGTGGCCGCCCAGTACCTGGGCCGGCGGGATAACCACAGCGCCTGCAACGCCGCAAAACAGCTCATGTATGTCTCGACCCTCCTGGCCGCGGCCCTGGGCGTCGTGGCCATCGTCTTTGCCAACCCGCTGCTCACCCTGTGCTTCGGTACACTGCCGGAGGATACGTTGGCCTACTGCCGAACCTATCTGTACCTCTCGGCGGTCAGCTATCCGGCGCTTGCGCTCTATAACGGCGGCGCGGCGCTTCTGCGCGCCATGAACAACAGCAAGGCCAGCATGTACACCTCGCTGATGATGAACGTCTTTAATGTCGGCGGAAACGCTTTGCTCATCTATGGCCTGAACATGGAGGTCGCGGGCGCGGGCACCGCGTCGCTGCTGGCGCGCATGCTGGGCGCGGGCATCATGGTGTGGCTGCTGCTCAACCGCTCGGCCCCCATCCACCTCATCCATCCGATGCGCCCTGAGCCGGACGGCCCCATGATTCGCCGCATCTTCAGCCAGGGCATCCCCAACGGGTTGGAAAACAGCATGTTCCAGATCGGCAAGCTCATGGTGGCCGGCATCGTGAGCATGTTTGGCGTCTCCATCATCGCCGCCAACGCCATCTCCAACAACATCGCCTCCCTGTGCAACCTGCCCGGCACCGCCATCGGCCTGGCCATCGTGACGGTGGTGGGGCAGTGCGTGGGCGCGGGCGACGTGCGCCAGGCGCGCTACTATGCCAACCGGCTGATTCTGCTGGTGTATGGCTTCACCATCGCGGTGGATGTGGTCCTGTTCATATTTGCCAGGCCCCTGGCCGGGATCTTTAACCTCAGCCCCGAGGCCCTGAACGCCTCCGAGGAAGTGCTGCGCTGGTATGCGGTGGCGGCGGCCATCTTCTGGCCGGCCAGCTTCACGGTGCCCAACGCCCTGCGCGCCGCGGGCGACGCGCGCTTTACCATGGGCGTGTCGGTCTCGTGCATGTGGGTGTTCCGCATCGGGGCCAGCTACCTGCTGGTGTACTCGTTTGACATGGGGCTGCTGGGCATCTGGGTCGCCATGTTCATCGACTGGGTGGTGCGTGGCGCGTTTTTTGTGACGCGCTACCTGGGCTCCAGGTGGCTGACCAAACGGGTGGTGTGAGCGCCTAGCGGTACCGCCGCCTAAATTCGCTGGGCTGAATGCCGATGAGCTGGCGAAAGACGCGCGCGAAGTAGTTGGCGTCGCGGAAGCCCACGCTCAGCGCGATGGAGAGCATGGAGTCGTCCGTCTCCAGCAGGTAGCGCTTGGCCCGTTCCACGCGCAGCTTGTTGACATAGGTGCTCATGCTCACGCCAAGGCGCTTTTTGAGCATGTGGTTGGGGCTGCTTTCCGAGCAGTGGCATTCCGCCGCGAGCAGGGATATGGTGATGGGGTTCTGATATTCCTGATGCAAAAAGCCCACGGCGTGGGTCAATAGTTCGTCTGTGCCGCTTCGCTTGCGCGCGTTTACCAGATGCTGGCCGGTCACGCTTTCCTGGCCCATGCGGTAGGTCATGGCCAGATAGCTGGCCACGAAGTCCAGCGAAGGCAGCAGCGTCTGCTCAGGCACCGCCGTGGTCAGGATGTTTTGTTCGTAGAGGCGCAGGGCCGTCTCCAGCTCGCCGTCCGGGGAACCGGTCATCGCGCGGGCGATGCGGCTGTGCGCCTCTTCCTTTTCCATGGGCAGAAAGCCCGCCGTCACCGCACCCAGCAGCTTTCCCTCCCAGAGAATGGGGGAGACGTATTCGCCCACCCCCGCGTAGCACGCCCCGCGGTAGGTACAGCCCTCGGTCAGGCATTTGTTGGCCATCTTTTTCATCATGCTCAAGCAGTGGTAATAGCGGCTCTGGCTCTGCTTGATGAACATGCAATAGGGGTTGCTGTGCCCCAGATAGGGGCGTGAGCGCCGCGCTGGCCGCCGCACGAAGCGGGGCCAGGACGCTGCTGGTCACGGACCGGCCGGTGCCGGGCGGGAACAGCTCCAGCGAGATCCGCGTATGGACGCGGGGCGCGACCGGCGGCGGCAACCTGTTCGCCGAGGAGATGGGCATCTGGGGCGAATTGAAGCTGCGGGCCCTCTCGCGCGACCCGCTGGGCAGCGTGCTCACCTGGGACGACGTGCTTCTGGACGCGCTGCTTGAGCAGGAGGGGCTTACGCTCCTGCTCAATACGCAGATGACCGCCGCGTCGGTGGAAAACGGGAGGATTGAGAGGGTTTCGCTTCGCGGGCTGCGGACCGAGAGCGAACAGGAGGCGCAGGCGCGGGTTTTTGTGGACTGCACGGGCGACGGGTATCTCTCCAAGCTGGCGGGAGTGCCCTTCCGCACGGGCCGCGAGGGCCGCGAAGAATTTGGCGAAAGCCTGGCGCTCTCCGCGCCGGACCAGTTTACGCAGGGTTGCTCGATTTTGCTCCAGTCCCGGCGGCTGGACCATCCCGCACCCTACGCCCCGCCGGACTATGTCTATCCGCTGGAGCGTGTCCGCCAGCTGGTGGACCGGGGCGGGCGCGTGGTGCGCGCCGACATGCAGGGCAGCGACTGCTGGTGGTTTGAGTACGGCGGCAGGCTGGACGTGATCGCCGAGGACCAGCGCATCGGATTGGAGCTGCGCGCGATTGCCCTGGGCATCTGGAACTATATCAAGAACAGCGGCCGCTATGACGCGGAGAATTTGCAACTGGAGTGGCTGGGTCTCTATCCCGGGCGGCGCGGCTCGCGCAGGCTGGTGGGGGAGGAGACGCTGACCCAACGCGACGTGACGGGCGGCCTCGGACGGCCCGGCGCGGTGGCCTATGGCGGCTGGTACATGGACAGTCACCCCTCCGGCGGGGTGCTGAGTGAAAAGGAGCAGTACCGCCAGCTTTCGGTGTCGTGCTACGGCCTGTCGCTGGGATGCCTGTACAACCCCTGCGTGGGGAACCTGCTGTTTGCGGGGCGTTGCGCTTCGATGAGCTACGCGGCCTACACCTCGGCGCGGGTGATGAACACCTGCGCACTGATGGGTCAGGCGGCCGGAACGGCGGCGGCGATGTGCGCCGCGCGCGGCATGACGCCCGAAGTCCTGGCTCGGACGGCGCAGGAGGCGCTCCGGCGGCGCCTTGCGCTGGACGACGCGCTATTGTGGGCCCATGTGGAGGACGGCTTCCTGCGGGCCGGCTGCATCATAGCCACCTCCGTGCGCCGTCCCGTCGCGGCGCCGGACGGCAGCCGCTGGCCGCTTTCGGAGCAGACCTTCGTGGTCTATCCGGCCTGCGGCTGCGCGGCGCGGCTGGCGGTGGAGAGCGAAGGGGAGACGGAAGTGCGCTTCACGCTCCATCCCTCGCCCCTGCCCTCGCGGCGCGAGCCCTTTCCGGAGGGCGTGGAGACGCTTTGCCTGCGCATCCCTGCCGGACGCTCGGAGCTCGCGCTCCCGGCGGAGGGGGAGGGTTTCCTTCAGGCACGGCTGGAGCCTGCGCAGGGCGTGGCGCTCGTGGGCGGCGTGCCGCTGCCGGGCGTGCTGGCGGGCTCCTGCGCGGAGGCGGAATGGTTCCATCCCTGCCTCGCGCTATCAAAGGACGATCTCTATGCCCCCCAGAACGTGCAGGACGGATACCTTCGTCCCTGGGGCGGCCCCCGCGCCTGGGCCTCGGAGGGCCTTGGCCCGGCGGGCGAGGCGATCTGCCTGCGCTGGAGCGAGCCGGTAGAGCTGGATTCCGTGCTTTTGCTCTTTGATCCCGAACTGTCCATGGAGCTGACCAGCAGCCGCTGCGAAACCTGGGACCCGCATCATCACTACGCGGCGCGGCCGGGCATGCCTGCCCAGCTTGCGCGGGATTACCGGCTGATCGCGCGCGGCCCCGGGGGCGAGCGGACGGTGGCCGAGGTATCCGAAAACGTCCAGCGCAGGCGGTTTCACCGTTTCCAACCCGTGGCGTGCACGGAGCTGGAGGTGCGCATCACCGCCACCTACGGCGGCGTGGTGGTCTATGCCGTGCTTCCCAATCCCGAATATGACCGCTGATCGAGCGGCATAGCAATAGAACGACATTGTTTTAAGGAGGAGACAATCATGAAAAAGCTGCTTGCAATGATCCTTTGCGCGATGATGCTCCTGACCTCGGCCGCGGCCGTGGCGGAGGGCGCCAACATCGTCTGGGCCGGCTGGTCCGGCGAGGAGGAGGCCACCAAGGACATCTTCCAGAAGATGATGGACACCTATGAGGCTGAAACCGGCAACACCGTCACCTGGGTGGGCTGGACCTGGGCCGATACCGCCCAGCAGCTGCTCATCCGCGTGCAGGGCGGAGAACAGCTCGACATTGCCCAGACCGACATCAGCATCTTCAACACCGTGGCCCAGGCGGGCGTGCTCGCCGACTGGACCGAGATCCTGGGCGAGGATTACCTCAAGGAGAACTTCGAGGAAGCCGCGCTGGCCTCCGGCCGCATTGACGGCAAGCAGCTCGGCCTGCCCTGGTCCATGGCCTCCATCAGCATGGTTTAAAACCCCGAGCTGCTCGCCGCCGCCGGCTGGGACACCGTGCCTGTGACCATCGAGGAGTTTGAAGCCTGCATGGCCGACATCAAGGCCATGGACGAAACGCTGATTCCCTACGGCCTGTCTACCAAGGACGCCACCTGCGCGGGCGACTTCCTGGATGTGGGCCTTCGGCGGCAGCATCTTCGGCGAGGACGGCAGCGTGACCATCAACAGCCAGGCCACCGTCGACTGCCTCAACTGGTACAAGAGCCTGCTGGACAAGGGCTACATCGCCATGGACACCGGCCGCGGCGACAGCCGTCAGCTCTTTGCGCAGGGCAAGATCGCCTTCTATGACGACGCGGTGGTGGCCAAGGGCCAGGCCGTGAGCAACGGCGTGGCGCCTGAGGACGTGGTCAATGTCTGCTCCGCCATGCTCCGTCCTGTGCTAAACGAGGGCGACGAGCCCCAGAGCACCATGTGGGGTCACATGCTGGTGGCCTTTGAGGCCAGCGAGAACAAGGAAGCCGTCGGCGAGATGGCCAAGGTCCTCACCAGCGACGCCATCGCCCTGGAGTACTTTGAAAAGAACGGCATGCCGCCCGTGACCAAGAGCGCCGCCGCGACCGACGTGGTCAAGAACGACGCCTACCTGAGCGGCTTCCTCACCTCTACCGCCACCGCGCGCCTGGAGGAGACCGCCAGCATGATCAACGCCAACGAGATCAAGTCCATCATCACCGAAGAGGTGCAGGCGGTGCTGCTGGGTCAGAAGACCTCCGAGCAGGCCGCGACCGATATGGAGAGCCGCCTCAACTCCCTGTAAGAAACCCGGTTCCGTGGGCGGAAGGGGAAAGCGCCCCTTCCGCCCGCCCATGCTTGAGGAGGGTCCGCAATGATACAACGCGATCCTGCGCCGCGCCTGCGGGGGCTGAGCGACCGCCACACCGGCGTGCTGCTGGTCATCCCGGGGCTTGCGATGTTTCTGGCCATCATTCTCTATCCGTTCCTAAGCGCCATCGTCATGTCCTTTACGGACCGCTCGCTCATGCGCCCAACCTATGAGTTTGTGGGCTTTGCCAACTATGCCAAGGTGCTGTCCGACCCCTACTTCGGGCAGACGGTGCTGACCACTGCGGCGTTCGTGCTGCTCTCCACGGCTCTGCCGTTTCTCCTGGGCCTGATCTGGGCGATCGTGCTCAACCAGGGCTTCCGTGGCAGCGAGTTTCTGCGCGGCGTGACGCTGGTCAACTGGATTATCCCCGGCACGGCCATCGGTTTTCTGTGGACGTGGATTTTCAACGGCCAGTACGGTATCCTCAACGCCCTCATCGAAGCCTGCGGCGGCGAGGGGCAGACCTGGCTTGGCCAGACGGAAACGGCGCTGATCTGCGTGGTCGTCGCCCGCACCTGGCAGATGCTGCCCTGGTACATGGCCTTCCTGCTGGGCGGATTGCAGGGCGTATCCATGGACCAGATCGAGGCCGCCCGCATCGACGGGGCCAACAACTGGCAGGTCTTTACCCACATCGTCGCGCCGGCCATGCGCGGCATCATGACGCTGGTGCTCATCCTGGGCACCATCGGCAACCTCCAGCACTTCGACCTGCCCTGGACCATGGTGCAGGGCGGTCCCGCCCGCGCCACCACCACCCTGTCCATCGAGGTCTACAAGACGGCCTTCAAGAACTGGAACATGGGCAAGGCCGCCACGGTGGGCACCATCTGGGCGCTGCTGCTGGCCATCTTCAGCTTTGTCTATCTGCGCCAGGTCAACGAGAGCGACTAAGGGAGGCGGAAAGGATGTTTCAAAAAACCGTGGGCTTCCGCGTGTTCTTCTGGGCGTCGGTGGTGGTGATCGGCGGGTTTGTGTTTCTGCCGCTCCTGTGGCTGATCAACACGGCCCTCAAGCCCGCCTCCGAAACCTTCAGCCTGGCGTTCTTCTCCGGGCCGATGACGCTGGACAACCTGCGCGGCATCGTCACCGACCCCAAGATCATGCGCTATTTGCTCAACAGCCTGGTGGTCAGCTTCGCCTCCAGCTTCCTGGCCACGGCGGTGTGCGCCTTCGCGGGCTACAGCTTCTCCAAGTTCCGCTACCGGGGCCGCAAGTTCGTCATGGGACTGTTCATGATGAGCCAGGCGTTCCCGCAGGCCATTTTGCTGCTCTCCATCTATGTGCTGATGCAAAAGCTCGGCCTCCTGGGCAGCTACTACGCGCTGATGATCAGCTACGTGGTCTTTACCCTCCCGGTGGGCACCTGGACGCTCAAGACGTACTTCGACCAGTTGCCCGACTCGCTCATCGAGAGCGCCAAGATCGACGGCGCGGGCAATTTCCGCATCATGTGGAAGATCATCTTCCCCATGGCGGCGCCCGGCATGGTGTCCATCGCCATTTACGGCTTCGTATGGAGCTGGAACGACCTGCTCTACTCCATGACTTTGGTCACCGACACCGCCAAGCGCACGCTGGCTTCGGGCCTGGTGATGACCTTCCTGGGCGAGGCCAGCACCAACTGGGGCGCCATGATGGCCGCCAGCGTCGTCAGCGCCGTGCCCGTCACCATCGTGTTCATCTTCCTCCAGCGCTACTTCATCGCGGGCCTGACCAGCGGCGCGGTGAAGGGATAACCAAACGGACCTCTGCCGGCGGCCTGCTCGGATGCGGCCGCCGGTTTTTTTGCGCAAAGGGCGTCTCGCTGCAAAACTGATACAAATTGGGCGTTTCCAACCCCGCTCGTTTATGGTATACTAACCAGAGCCCCTGCCCGTTTCCCCTTGACGCGGGCGGGCCGCTGCGCGCCATCTTCTACACAGGAAAGGAGGCCGATCCCTCACATGCAGTACAACACGCCGCAGCAGGAGCGCCGTCCCACGCGCACCGACGCCGCCACGCCCAGTACGTCGCGGCCGCGCAGGGATTACACGCCCAAAAAGCGCAAGAGCCAGGCGCAGAAGGTGTTGCCGCTGCTGCTGCTGTTTTCGGCGCTGCTGATCGCGATCTATCTCATCAGCCCCAAGGAGGCGGGCAGACGGGTCGGCGGGAGCCGCTTTGACGGCCTGGTCATCAGCGAGGTGATGGCCGCCAACAACAGCGCCGTTCCCGATGAAAACGGCGAATTCAGCGACTGGCTGGAGCTGTACAACGGCACGGGCGCGGATCTGGACATGGAAGGCGTGATGATCACCAATCGCACCGACCGCATTACCTTCCCTTTCCCCAGCTATACGCTCAAGGCGGGGGAGCGGGTGGTCGTGTTTGCCAGTGACAGCTATCAGCTCGATCCATCCAAGCCGTTCCATGGCAAGTTCAAGATCTCTTCCGCAGGAGACCACCTCTATCTCTATGACCCGGACATGTACCTCATTGACGAGCTGGCCACGCCGACCCTGACGGCGGATACCAGCTATGCGCTCACGGGCATCGATGAGGACGGCGTGCGCCATTACGAAACCACCACCTACTACAGCCCCGGTTATGAAAATACCGAAGAAGGCTTTGTCGAGTACCGCTCGGCCAACTCGGTGGAAAGCGGCGCGCTGGTCATCAACGAGGTATGTCCCGACCCCAAGGTGGGCATTCCCGACGAGGACGGCGAGATCGTGGACTGGGTGGAGCTCAAGAACAACACCGACAGCCCCATCTCCCTGACCGGCTACTATCTGAGCGACAAGGAGAACAAGCCCACCAAGTGGCGCTTCCCGGACGGCGCGACCATTCCGGCGAACGGCTACTACCTGGTGTACTGCTCCGGCAAGGACAAGCTGCAGGAGAACGGCGTGCCTCACACCAATTTCTCCATCTCCGCCGAGCGTGAAAGCATCGTGCTCAGCGACAGCTATGGCCGCCTGGTGGACCGCGTGAGCATCGAAAACGTTCCGGAGGACTATTCCTACGGTCGCAGCGATACGGGCGAATGGAAGCTGTTTGAGCTAAGCACACCCGGTCAGCCCAACAACGCCCAGGGGCAGGCGCGCAGCGACGAGCTGATCCGCGCCTACAACCCCACCGGCGTCATCATCAGCGAGGTCATGGCCTCCAACGATACCATCGGCCTGGGACCCGCGGCGATTACCACCGATTATGTGGAGCTTTACAACACCTCCGACCAGACCGTGGACCTCAGCAATTACGGCCTGAGCGACGACCTCGGCCGCCCGCGCAAATGGCAGTTCCCACAGGGAACTGCCATTGCACCCGGCGAATACAAAATCATTTATCTTGACGGACAGTCGGAATTGTCCACTGTGACGGATTTGCATACCAATTTTTCCATTGCCCGCGCAGGCGGCGAAACCATTTCCTTCTGCGACCCGACGGGCCGCGTTTTGGACCGCATTCCTTTGAGCCTCATCCCCACGGATCACAGCTACGGCCGCACGCTTGGCCAGAGCGGCTTTTATTACTATGACGTTCCTACGCCCGGCGCGGAAAACGGAACGGGGTACTATGGCTATGCCCAGAACCCTTCCCTGTCCCTGCCTGGCGGCGAATATAAAGGCGAAGTCGAAGTGACCATCAACGTGCCGGAGGGCACCGTCGTCTATTACACTTTGGATTCCTCCATCCCCACGGAGGAAAACGGCATTCGCTACGGGGGCGAAACGCTTACCTTCAACAAGGTCACGGTGCTGCGCGCCCGCGCCTTCGATCCCAGCGGAACGCTACAGCCCAGCGAAACCGCAACCGCCAC
>ERZ1673695.804-NODE-804-length-41076-cov-10.614905_pt1 | contig 41076 bp, 51 predicted proteins | sample MGYA00580225_ERZ1673695 | MGnify/ENA primary metagenome ERZ1673695 (study PRJEB41218, sample SAMN15661739) | gut metagenome | host: Homo sapiens | place: Canada: London | collected 2015-08-20/2019-03-30 | study: EMG produced TPA metagenomics assembly of... | reverse complement strand
TAAAATCCCTCGGCGTTCGCGCTGTGCGGGTTCAAGTCCCGCTCCGGGTACCATGGGAAAGATAAGAATAAAATCAAAGCAATAAGCAGTGTCGTGAAACCACCTTCGGGTGGTTTTTTCGTATTTGTATTTTGTGCAATGGCGGTAGAGTGGCGATGGTGTGGCGATATGCAGAAACAATGGTAGTGCACGTGCTGTTTAAACTCTAAGCAGAATTCTTCTGCAGCTCCTCCGTATTTCGCATAGTGAACCAGGACCTCTGTTAAACAAAAATTTTTCTGGGATTTTTTCACTCGACTTCATTTTTCCTCCTGCAATCCACCAACAGGTACCTGCGCTAATCTATCTTTTTAATCTGACAACATCTTGGGAAAAGGCAAATTCGTCAGATTTACTGTTTTTCTGCTGCCTCGAATGCCGATGTCTGAAGCACTGATAAGAGTTCTATCTCTTTGATATAGATCTTTTTTTTGATGAATTGCACGACATATTATCGTTATGACACCTTCTTGTTAAAGGTATTGTACTCCTCATCTCGATTTTATGATGTGGGCTATGATTGGTTAGTAATAGAGTGTATCGGTATGCGATGTGGTTTATTAATGGCAATCTGCCTTTGTTTAGTATCTTTTAGTGGATATGCAGCAACAGGAAAGTCTGATGCTCAGATCAAAAAAGAAATAATTAAAGAATCCATTGAATCTTATCCAGGCAATTGTGCGTGTCCTTATAATCATGCAAGGAATGGTAGTAGATGTGGTGGACGCAGTGCATATAGCCGTAATGGAGGGTATGACGTGGTATGTTATGAGGGTGATGTTACCGATGAAATGATCCGGCAATGGAAGCAGGAGAATGCTGAGTAATCTCTTTTAACAGGTTTGTTGTGCGAGCATTATGTGCCGTTAACGGTACACTAGCTAGTGATTGTTCCAAAAAGAAAACCCGCAGTTCTTACGCTGCGGGTTTGTTGTTCATGTCTGTGAGATAGGGTGCCACTTCAGCCAACCTTAGCAACCGATTGACGGGGGATTGCTCCCCCGTCGCGGTTTCCTTACTGCTTACACTGTAAGAACGCCGCAAACTCCGCTCCCCAGAAGCTCATCCGTATTTCACACAGCGAACCGTGTAGCATCCAGATGATGAGGATTACCGTCACGCAGAACGTGATGGCTGTAAGCGATTTTTGCGACATAGCGCTTGCTCCTTTGTTGGAGAGGCGCTAACCTATCACTTGCTTAAGGTAGATATGTTAGGGCCTCGGTTAAACAGAAATGTTTTCCGGGGCCTTTCCACATCCGGCCTTCGGGTATTCCTCCGACCATCAGCCGAAAGGCACCCGCGGGTAATCTATCGTTTTTTTGTTACTCCGGCAATTCTGCCTGTTAATTCTGAGGTAAAGGCAAACTCATCTGATTGTTTCCCCTGTGTGAAGCTGGCAGCTCATGCCACGGGATACCTTCCGAAGAGTGAACGCCGGAGGCGTGTTTTGATGTGAATTTATGGAAAGCTTCCAGTGTTGAGAAGCATACGCCGCATTCCAGGTTGTTACACTGGTAATACTTTTGCCGCACAGTGTTTGAATCGTTTTCCGGACGACTGGTGCGGATTCGGGCAGATGCGCCACAAAGCGGACAACGGAACATAGCGACCTCCCTTAACGTGGTGCTGCCGCTATTCTAAGTTGTAATAGCTCAGACTCCAACTGACAGTTTGCGCAGCCAGAATACAATCAAACCTAGCGGTACGCTTTGTGCGAAGAGCGGAAGTTCGCAACTCCAACAACTTTGATAACCTCCGCATAAATGGAAATCGGTTGCTTACATAAGTTTATTGGCTGAGGTGCATATCGGGAAGCAAGCGGGCAGTGCCATCTTATCTGTTACAATCCCGAAATGATTGTTCAGCCCGCTTTTTCTAACAGCATGTAAACATTCAGCTGCAAATTTCGTTGTTGCTGCATGTTATCTCTTCAAGTGCAGCGGCGTTATAATCAACGGAATGATCAACCTGTGATGTAGGTCTGCCAAAAAATTCAACCCCTGACATAATCATGTTGCCGATATTCTCTCGCTGTTTATCACTGAGCCTGTCCCACCACTCAGGGGATGAATATGTATTTTCGGCCTTTGTGAAGAAAAAATACAGAAGGGTATTGAACATCCTGTTAGCTGGGATCTTAATTAGTGTCCGTATAAAACGTCTGATAATTGTTGAAGTTCTCAGCCAACTGAACACTACATATCCCTTACCTCCGCAGGAAAAAGCATTGAAACATACTTGTTCCGCCGACACTGTAAGATCGCTCAAATCCTGAATTTTGGTCCCATCGAAATCCCTCTCCGGTGAAAGAATTGACGAAACTACAATTGGTAAAGGCTCTGCAAAAGTGAAGATAACACTTTCAATTTCTGAAAATTGCCTGCTAAGTAGGATGCGGTCGAGGCTAGTTTTAAGATTATTTAATTCAATTATTGCTGCATTTAAGCCACTTTGGTGCTGGTCGATTAATTTCTGAATATAATACTGTTCAACTTGTAGCTTTCCTTTATCGGCATTTTTAGCAAAATCAGAAGATAGCACTCCCCCTTCTTTGGCATAAATTTCTTTAGACAATGAACGAAACATTAAGGCAAAGCACTGCTCGTCCGTGCCTGTAAATTTTTCGTTCTCTAGGCATGAAAATAAGATTCTGTCATGAACTGCACAAAATCCTGTAAAAGTGGATGCCTGATTGATACCGATCTTCTCGGGAAGCCATTTTCCGTTGTTTCTCATCAGGCTTGCTAAGTTCATTATCACCCCCATGACGTGATTGCTGGAGTCGGCGATCGCCTTAAGGCTACTGCTCTTAGATATCGTATGCGCCTGAACGATGCGTTTATCACAATCTTCGTGCATGGATGCTGGCGCATAACATGCCTTTCTCTGCGAGAGAGACTTTGAAAATTTCAGTGCCTCGGCTTTGGATACCGGAGTTTCACGATCTCGACCAAGATGGCACTTTTTATACTTAAGTCCTGAATTACACCAGCACTTATCATTTCTTCCTAATTTCACTTTATTGTTTCCCACGAAATTAATGTTCTATAACAAAAACACTTATCGAAAATAGGTGTAATTTATCACTCCGGCAGCTAAAAGATCATCTGCCACATGCACGATAATAAATCTTCCTTGCGTCATCATCTCCCTCTGTTCTTAAATCAGGTGTTGCCTGTGTGCGGAGGATTCGCGAAGTACAGTAGCCGAAATGCATGATCTTACCCATCAATGGTGAGCACGCGATAATAAGTGAGTCCCTAATTGACCACTCATGGCAATACAACTTCAACCAGCATTCATGACCACTATCCGTGGATTAACTGTTACATAAGCAACACCTGCTCTAGGCACAAAGCGGGCTGCCAGATTGGGTCTGGCACTGTGCTGTGAGTGTGTCAGTTCTGGTTTGAGTCAATACATCTAATTTGCTCATTCTGTTTCTGCTATCCATTCCGGGATTTTTGCTTCAAGCTCAAGCTGTGTGGTAAAGCCGCTGTTATCAATGGTGTGCTCGGCTTTTGCAATAATCCAGTCCTGATTATCGATGTCACTTTTGAAGCCTGTCACCGTGCCATGCATTTCGGGATAGAGTTCTGCGCGTCCACGCGCCAGCGTGATGGAGAATGATGCGGCTCCGCGTTGTAGCTGCTGCCACTTTGCCGCCGCTGCACGTCTTGCTGCCTGCTCGTTCTGATAAGTCTTGCGTAACACAAACACGTTGCCTTCCGCACCTTCCATATAGTCACCTTCACGGCTGCTGCTTTTCTCCTTTTTCGGTTTGCGGCGTTTCACGCTGACTTTTTTCTTTTTCCCGTAATTAAGATCAAGCCAGTAAGCACGTACCCCCGTATACGCTTCGCGGTCAGCAATGCGGAACTGATGGCGATCGCCACTGCTGCGCGTGATGGCGAACGATGGCAACGGCTGGCCCTGTGCGTTCACGCCACCGCCTGGCATGATGAATAACAGATTACTGCTTTTTACCGTAGTGATTGCGCCCAGCATTTCCGCCATGCGCGTAAGGAAGGACATGTCGCTTTCTTCGGTCTGGTCGGCGTGGTCGATTTCAATATCCATCAGCATTTCGCTGATTTGTGGTTTCAGACCGTACCGATGAGCGATGGCGGATACCACGCGCTCAACGGTCACATCATGCCAGGACACCTCACGTTTAACGTTAAATTCATCCCGAAAATCTGCGCTTCTGGCTGAAACAGTCAGCCTGTCCGGCGGTCCTTCGTGAGCGATTTCATCAACAATGTAAGTGCCTTTTTCTGTCAGCGGTTCTCCTTTCCAGCCAATGAGAACCGTCAGGCGCGCGCCCCGTGGCGGTAGCTGCAACTGACCATCCGCATCATCCAGCGTGATGGTGAGCAGGTCCGCTTCAAATCCCCGGTTGTCGGTCAGTGACAGGCTCATCAGGCGCTCTGCCACGCTGGACAGTGTTTCCCCCTCCGCGAGAATATCAAAATCCGGCATTTTCACGGGGTCTGTGCTCTGACTGAGCAATTGCATGGTGGTATCGGTCATCTGTTCCCTCCCTGTGCGGCATGGTCGCATGTGCGTGCATAGGGGGTTACTGCTTTTTGTTGTCGCCGTGGCGGGAGAACGGCGCAGGGGTGAGATTACGCGCGTGGTGGGTGATGATTGTTGCCGAATCATTTAACGGATACAAGGGGCTGAAGCTATGAGTGAAACTCGTTTTCATGGTGCCCGTGTTACGGAAAGTACCGACCTGGTAACAGCGATTAATGATGTTGATTCCAGTGTTATCGGTATCGTGGCAACGGCGGATGATGCGGACGCGGAGCTGTTCCCGCTGAACAAGCCCACACTGCTGACCCGCGTCAATGACGTGCTGGGAAAATGCGGGACTACGGGGACGCTTTATCGTGCGCTTAAGGCTATTGCAGACCAGGTGAGCACAAAAGTGATCGTCGTTCGCGTGGCTGAACACAAAGAAGAAGGCGGTAAGACGCAGGATCAACTGGTTATCGGTGGTTCTGAATCTGACGGCAGCTATACGGGGATGTATGCGCTGCTTGTTGCAGAGCAGGATGAAAGCATCGGATACCGTCCGCGTATTCTGGCCGCGCCGGAGCTGGACACGGAGGCGGTGACAAAATCCCTGTGCGTGATTGCGGGTAAACTGCGCGCGTTTGTGTATGCCTCATGTCATGACTGTAACACGATGGCTGAGGCAATTACCTACCGCCAGAAATTCAACGAACGTGAGGTGATGCTCTTATGGCCGGACTTCATCGCCTACAACCCGAAAAGTGGCAAAAACGAAACGTTCCCCGCGCCTGCCTATGCGTGCGGCCTTCGTGCGTACATTGACCATGAGCAGGGCTGGCACAAATCGCTGTCCAACGTTCCTGTTAAAAATGTGCTGGGGATGTCCAGGCATGTTTTCTGGTCGTTGCAGGCCGAAGACAGTGATGCCAACAGCCTCAACAACAAAGAAATCACGACCATTATTCGTCGCAACGGGTTCCGCTTCTGGGGCAACCGCACACCGGAAACGAACGCCTACATCTTTGAGGTGTATACCCGAACCGCACAGGTGCTGGCTGATTCAATTGCGGAAGCGCAGTTTGAAACCATCGACAGTCCACTGACGCCTGCGAACGTGAAGGATGTTATCAGTGCCATCAGGGCAAAACTGGATTCGCTGGTTACTGCCGGGAAACTGATTGGCGCGGAGTGCTGGTATGACGTGGTGGATAACAGCACCACGGATTTACGTCAGGGGCGTGTGCGTATTCGCTACAAATATACGCCCGTTCCGCCACTGGAAGACATGGAGCTTTACCAGACGTTTACTGATGAATACTTTGAACCCGCATTTGCGGTGCTGGGAGGTGCCTGATGGCTGTACCAAAACATCTTCGCTTTTTTACGCTGTTTGTGGATGGTGAAAACGAAGTGGGTAAGGTGACGTCCGTCACTCTGCCTAAGCTGACGCGCAAAACCGACAGCTACCGGGGTGGTGGCATGATGGGTGCGGTAAGTATTGATCTCGGTCTGGACGACTCCGCGCTTGATGCGAGCTTTGTCATGGGGGGCGCAGTTCGTGAGCTGTTCCTTAAGTATGGCGGCACGATTGACGGCACGCTGCTGCGTTTTGCGGGTGAATATTACACCGATGCAGAAAGCGACCTGTATGAAGTCGAAATGCGCGGACGTGTGACGGAAATTGATATGGGGGAAGCCAAACAGGGCGAAGCTACATCACACACTTACGCCATTAAAAACACCTACTACAAGCTGAGTGTTAACGATCGCCCGTTGTGGGAGATTGACCTGCTGAACTTCATTTACCGGAAGGACGGCAAGGACATTGTGCCCGATCGCATCCGTTCCGCGCTCGGGCTTGGCTGATAAGTAATATGCAGGCGGCGCAGTGCGTCGCCTCTGACTGAAAGGAGTTTCCTGATGAAAGAGACGAAAAACATCGATACCGAAAACACGGTAGTTGCTGACACTGTGAAAGAAACCAGTGAGCGTGGTGTAAAACTTACCCAACCAATTGAGCGAGGCGGCGAAAAAATCACGTATGTGGAGATCACCGGGGCTATTGAGCAGGCTGGATCTCTGCGAGATTTGTCGCTGTCTGATGTGCTGAATCTGAAAGCGGAATCCATGTTTACGCTGCTGTCACGCGTGACATCACCGCGACTGGATGAAGTGACGATCAAAAAAATGGCATCCCGTGACTTTATTCAGTTATGTGTGGTTGCCGTAAATTTTTTGAGCGGTGCGGACTCTGGCGGGAAGAACGAACAGGCGACGGAAGCCTGATCACGGTTGTGTGCTTTGAGCACATAGAAGACTTTGTGGCAGATATTGCCGTTATTTTTAACTGGTCGCCCGCCGAAATCTTCATGATGACGCCCGGCGAAGTGGTTAGCTGGCGTGAGCGGGCGGCACTTCGCAGCGGGAATGCAGACAATGAAGACTCTTGATATCCGGGTCGCTTTCAGCGCCGTTGACAGGCTGACCCGGCCTGCCGAAAACGCCCGCCGCCTGATGGGGCAGTTTGGTGACTCCATCCAGCGAACGCAGGGGGCGATTAAAAATCTCGAGCGTCAGGCTCGTTCATTTGAGCGCGCCCGCGACGCTGTCAGTAAAGCGGATGCGGGTATCGTGAAAGCACGACGCCAGCTTAACGCCCTTAATCAGTTACAACGCACGGGTACAGTGCTCAGCGAAAAACAACAAAAGCTGATGCAGCAGTTAAGCACCCGGCTTGAACGCCTGAATGAATCGCGCACACGGGAAATTCAGAAAATGCGGGAGCTTGGCGGAGAGCTGAAACGCCACGGCATTTCCCTGACAGGCAGCGATAACACCATCCAGCAGGCCATCAGACGCACCGAACAGTACAACAACCAGCTTGAACGCGAACGGCAGGCGCTTGCGCGTGTAACGCGGGCGCGTGAGTGGTATTCGCGCGCGCAGGAAACCGCGGGAAAACTGAAAACAGGTGGTGCGCTGGCAATTGGTGCGGCAGCGGCGGGCGGCTATGCTGCCGGGCGTTTTTTGCAGCCCGCGATCGGGTTCGGCAAAGAGATGTCCCGCGTTCAGGCGCTGACGCGAATCGACCAGAACAGCCCGCAGTTTAAGGCGCTGCGTGAGCAGGCGTTAAAACTTGGCTCTGAAACGCAGTTCACCGCAGGCGATGCCGCCAGTGGGCAGGCATTTCTTGCAATGGCAGGCTTCACACCGCAGGCCATTCAGGCTGCGCTTCCCGGAGTGCTGAGCATGGCAACGGCTGGCGGTATGGATCTCGGCGAGACGGCAGATATTGGCTCAAACATCCTGACGCAGTTCGGCCTCTCCGCTGACCAGATGGACCGGGTCGGTGACACGCTTACAGCAGCGTTTACCCGTACCAACACTGACCTTCGCGCGCTGGGCGAAACCATGAAATATGCAGGTCCGGTGGCGGGTAAGCTGGGAATATCGCTGGAGCAGGCCGCAGCGATGGCGGGCGTGCTGGCGAATATGGGTATCAGAGGGAGTGATGCCGGGACGGCAATGCGTGCCAGCCTGGCTCGTCTGGCATCACCGCCAAAGGCGGCAGCAGAAGCGCTGAAAGAGCTGGGCGCGTCTGTCTCGGATGCCGGGGGCAAAATGCGCCCGATGGAAGATGTGCTGGCCGACCTTTATAAAGCCACCCGCAAATACGGGGAAGTTGACCGGGTATCGTTCTTTAAGGACATTGCCGGAGAAGAGGCTTTCACATCATTTATGGCCCTCGTTGATGCGGCAGGTGACGGCTCCTTACCCAAACTGAGAAAAGAACTTGAAGGCGCGCGCGGTGAGGCTGAACGCACGGCAAAGGTTATGGCCAACAACCTTGACGGCGATCTGAAATCACTCGGCAGTGCATGGGAAGGGTTGCGCATCCGCATTGCAGATCTGATTGACGGTCCACTGCGTTCTGTCACGCAGTGGCTCACGCGGGTGGTATCAAAGGTGACTGCGCTGGCGCAGGCCCATCCGGTACTGACGCGCCAGCTACTGATAGCAGGCGGTGCGTTGCTGGCAATGACTGCAACGGTTGGCTCGTTGTCGCTGGCTATTGGTGTGCTTGCTGGCCCGCTGGCAAAACTGCGTCTTGGTTTTTCTCTTCTGACCGGATCAATGAATGCTGTCAGGGTCCTGCCAGCGCTATGGGGAATGGTGACGGGTTCCGTTTCTTTACTGGGAGGCGCTATCGGGGCGCTGTTCAGTCCGGTCGGATTGATTGCTGCTGCGTTTGTGGCTGCGGCGGTTCTCATCTGGAAATACTGGGAGCCCATCAAGGCGTTTTATGCTGGGGTGTTCAGCGGGATTATGGAAAGGCTGACCCCGTTGCGCGAAACCTTTGAACGGTTTGGCCCTGTTTTTGACGCAATCGGGAGCGGGATCGGCCAGGTGTTTAACTGGTTTAAATCGCTGCTGTCACCAATGGAGTCCAGCAAGGAAACACTGGATAAATGTACCAGTGCTGGCGAGATATTCGGTAACGTTCTTGGTGGCGCGTTACAGCTTGTTCTGACGCCTGCAAAAATGTTGCTGGATACGCTGGCGTGGATACTTGAAAAACTCGGTGTTCTTCCGGATGAAGCGGAAAGGGCGAGAAAGAGAATCGAAGACGCACAGCGTGCGGCCATTCTTCAGGACAAGGTTGCCTTGCTTCAGGGGGACCTGGCGAAAATCAATCCGCCGAAGCCTGTGGAAAATGGCAATGGCACCGGAGGTGATAAACCCAAAGACAATAAACCGCTCACAGACAGCAATACCGGGACGCTACGCAGACTCAGCAAAATTGCTGATAACACAGGTAAGCTGGTTGATGAGACGAAAAAACGCATTGGCCCCGGCGATATTGTCTTTAAGAACCTGCCCCGCGCACTTGCTGTTCGTGGGGAGTGGCAGGAGCGGAAGATTGCGCAGGTCAGTAAGCCTGCCCCCTCAATTAATATCACACCCGTGGTTCCGGCTCCGCTGCCTCCGGCGCTGGTCCCTGTTGTTGCGGCCAGCTCCCGCCCGGTGGCGGAGGCCATACGATCGCCAGTGGCATCAGTTCCTGCAACTTCCCGTAACCGGGAGCCTGTTGCCTCCGGATTTGGCGGTGAAATTCATGTTCATCTGCATAACGTTGTTACGCAGAATCCCCGCGAACTGGCGAAACTGGTCGGTGAAATGGTCAGGGCAGAAATGGAACGGCGCGCCCGTGCCGGGCGTGGCAGTTTTTACGATAAAGATTGAGGAGTCATGGCCATGATGATGATCTACGGCATGTTTGTTTTTGAGCTGCGCACGCTGCCGCATCAGCAGTTACAGCAAAACAAAAGCTGGCGGCATGTGAAAAATGAACGCGTTAACCGTTCAGCAAGCTGGCAGTATATCGGTGCAGGTGATGATCGCATCGTTCTTTCTGGTGTGCTTTATCCTGAAATTACAGGTGGCGAAGTGTCGCTGTCGCTGCTGACCACGCAGGCGTATACAGGACGCCCCTGGCCTCTTATTGATGGCGTCGGGCAGATTTACGGCATGTATGTCCTGACCGGAACGAATACGACCCGTTCCGAGTTTGATCGCTACGGTAAGGCGAAAAAGATAGAATTTTCACTGACCCTTGAACGCTGTGATGAGGATTTGCGGGAGCGCCTGCAATCCTCATCATTCAGCGATATGCTGTCCGGCTTCAAAGATAAGGTGACATCATCTCTTAACAGCGCGGCCAGTTCAGTTAAAGGGCTGTTCTGATTTAACACAAAAACCGCTAATGGTCAGATTAGCGGTTTTCTTTTTCCTTGATCTGCCTGGTTGTTTCTTCGGCCTGTATATCGCCTATGGGACTCACAGCTACGGCTGGACATCATTTCCGACGAGAATAAACAAAAATTAACCGAGTGGATGCTCTACGCGTAGAAAGTCGAATCCACAGACACCTCCGGCCTGCCAGTAACGTTTCCCGAACAACCAGAATGAGAGAAGGCCCGATATCGGAGCTTAATTTTTACTCAGGCTTTTGTGGCCATTCGGGATTTGCCGTATCCACACGGCTGACCAGAACACTGTAGCGTTCCCATGCTTCCAGTCGGCTACGCTCCTCATCTGTTGCCATGTTCAGCCTGACAGCGCGCTCCAGTGGCAAAATCACGGATTCAGCATCTGCAAGAAGTCTGGCTTTCCGGTTTTCTGCCTGCTGCAGCAATTCCTCTGCCGTATAAATGCGTTTAATCACTGTACCGTCCTTAAACATCCAGTTCCCTGAAATGTCCGCCCGTCGGTTAGCAGTAATATCCGCCACTTCAACAACACTTAATCCATCCGGTCTGATAGCTGTCACATCCTTTTCCACATAGCGGATGATATTATCTTTGTCGTACGCTATTTTTAGCGTGTCATCAGCAAAATACTTTTGTTCTTCGTACCAGTTCTTACCATCTTCTGAAAAAAACCAGACAACATCAAAGTCTTTTGTCAATTGATATTGTTCAACCGTTTTTGGATTACCCGCCGTAATATTTTTTAAATGCTGCATAAATTATACCTGCGCCACGTTATACCATGTCCCGTTAATGTATTTCTGAACCGGCCTGTAATATACACCACCAATGTTATCGGCAGAGTTTGAGCCGGTATCCTGAACAATAATGCCGGAATATACACACCCGGACGGTGCCTGATGTGTCCATGTCATGCCATTGTTCGCAGGTTTGTATGTGGCAGCACCACCAAGCCGGATATCCCGGACATAGCGGGAATCAAAGTTACCGTAATCCGAGGGATTAACACGCCCCGTAATATTTATGGTTTTATTACTTTGAATACTTCCCGAGACAAAGCGCATAATATGGACGCTATTAGCATAAACATCCAGATTACCATCACCATTTTGTTTAAAGCCCGTGTCATTATCACCCAAAACAATCGAATTACCGCCAAGAGCACTGGATGTTCCTATACCCAGAGCACCATTCAATTGACCACCAGATAACGGCAGTGCACCGACATCTCCCGCTGTAGGTTTTCGCGTTGTGGTATAAAACTCAGACCAGTCAGCCTCGAATCCGTAACCGTCACGAGCAGAACGATAAAAAATACCGCCGTTCTTATAATTAACGCGGAACTGGGCGGCGGGACAACTTCCTTCACCGATATTAAAATGAAGAATTAACGTTGATGCTCCACCAGTAGTTGCGTTATAGGCTCCGCTACTCCAGTTCCACCCAACGGCTTTATCATTCGCAACGGTGTCTCCTGTTTTTCCTGAGGCAAATGCACCAATATTTTTCGGCGTCAGGTTAATATCTGATGTTCCATCAAACGAAACGTTATTAATTTTACGGGCTGTTTTCAGCTTTGTTGCTGTCGCCGCATTGCCGGACAGTTCACCAGAAAGGCCAGCACTGAATGTCTGTTTCGCGCCCCATGTCTGGGCTTCGTCAATGATTGGTACTCGTCTTGCTGTGATCGTGCGGCTTCCCGGATTTCCTGAAATACGCACCATAAAAAATCGGTAGTTCGCTTTACTTACAGTGCTGCGCCATACATGCATTGAGCGCCCCGTACCGGAATCATCACTCGGACCAACTGCGATGTTTATCAGGTTGCCATCAATGACGCCCCAGTCCATACCGTCGGGAATATTGGTCATATTATCCAGCCGAACGGTTATCAGACTGCCCGGCACAAAATCGTAGGTCTGCCAGTCCAGACTGGATAGTTTTGCCACTGCGCCACCGATGCCCAGATTCAGGGGAAGTGAATAAGATGTGTAAACTTCCCGCCATTCGCTCCATGAGCTGCCGGTAAAAACGCGTTCAAACGTGCGACCTTTAAGGGTTGTACCTGTTCCGGCAGTTGTATAACGCTGCCATACGTTAACACCATCAAAGCGCCTCAACACTTCCAGAATACCGAGGACTGTCACGCCGTTTCCGTCCAGTATTGGACCGTTGGTCGCTTTACCTGTAACGCTGTAAATACCTGGTGAAGTCACATCATTCAAATCCCCGTCGTAATAACGACTCTCTGACTGATGACCGACTCTTAACCACGGTTCCCACTGCGGATTTGATGCATCCCAGCTTGCCGCAAGGCAGCGGACGTACATATTTCCACGGCGAGTGGTATAACGTTGCGTTCTTCCATAATTCCCGCCTTCGAGGATCTCAAGCGTCCCCTGAGCAAAGCCGCCTTCCTCTGGATAATTGCGTTCATATGAAGCTATAGCCGAGCTACTGTTACGCCATAAACCAAGATGCTCGGCGGCTCCAAGCGTATTCAGGTCTATAGTCGTACTCAAAGGGCGGGTAGCTGATTGAGTGTGACGCCATATGCCCCACGGACCATCAGAGCCATTCCACTTATTGGCGAGTCTGCGTATGTATACATTGCCGTCTCTCGTGGTGAAGCGTTGCGTACCTGCAAAATTGCCGGCAGCAAAAACCTCAAGCACACCGACAGCATTATCTTCCGGGAAATTTTTCTCCAGTGTTGCGTTAGTTGAGGTAGCTTTAGACCAGATCCCCAGATAAGCCTTAACGGGACCAAATGTATTCAGATCAGCATCAAGCGGCATTTCGCCATTGTTTTTCATAAACGTCAGGCTGGTAACGCCAACATTGCCCAGAAAAGCGTCCTTATCTGGAATATCGCCACCGTTCTGGTCTTTCTGCATACGTTTTTCAGCATTGTCATAGGCTGCTTTTACTGCCTTTGGCGTTGCTGCCAGCCTTTCACTGGTGCTGTTTGTTGCACTGCTTAACTGAGTAAAACCTTTTTCTGTCAGCGTGGCGTCAGGATGGCGGCGGGACTGCTCATGTTCTGCGATTTTGTTATCGACGTAATCCTGCGTCGCCATCACTGTGCTGGCATCAATACTCAGCTCAACGGACGCCACGTTACTGACAATAATGACCATGCGGCAGGTCTGCGCACGTCCGGAGCCTTCAGCCAGTTCTGGCTTATAGCTTTCTGCCATATTGGATACCGCAATCAGTGTTCCGGCATCGTCATACAGACCAAGCTCACGCATCCAGAAGCCGCCCACTTCGGGCGGTACAACCAGTTCAGCCACGATATAGTTTTTATTCTTATTATCCACGCTGACTTTATTCAGAGCGTGACGCCAGACCTCATGCACCAGTTTCGTCTGACCGGCATCCGGCACTGGCAATTTGCCATTACCGTCACCCACGGCCATTGCAGACAGGGTTACTTTTTTCCCGCCGGGGACAGTGGCGGCTGCCAGCTTTGCGGCTCCGGCAGTAGTGATAACGGTTTTAAATTTCGTGCTCATTATTTCTCACTTATCCGGGATAAACAGTAATAACATCACCATCACAGACCACACCGCCTGTATACAGATAGCCGGGAATGTCCTGGATAATGTTCAGGCCGATAAGGTGGCGACTTGCGGGTTTGGCGTCGGCAATCAGCCGTTCCATTTCCAGATACATTTCCTCGGTCACACCACTGTCCAGTGTGCCAACATCAACCTTGAATGTTCCGGGTTCGCCGTCGAACTCCCACCACTCAGACACACGAATGAGGTATCCCAGCGGCTCAATGGCCCGGCGCAGTGCGCTGATGGTCCCTTTGTGTCGGTGTATCAGCCATGCATCACGAATAACCTGTCGCTTTGTCTCTTCCGGCCAGTTGCGATCCCAGCGGTCAACGGAAAATGCCCAGGCGAGATAAGGCAGCAGATGCACCGGGCAGGTGTCCGGTGACCACAGCGTGTTGAGGTCTACCGGGATGTCTGTAATGCGTGTTCCGACGGCTTCGGCACAACGCATGAAACTGCTGGCTGATGGCGGTAACAGTGAATTACTCATTGCGCCCACCTTCGCTGATGGTGAATGACTCACAGCGCGCCGCCTGTATGTCGCTGATGGCCATATTCTGTGTGGGTTCGATTATCTCCACGCGTTGCACGCCGTGCACATGAAGTGCGGCAGCAATGGCGGACAACGCCACGTCCTGACCGATAAGCCCCTGTTCAGCCAGCCACTTCCTGAATGACGATTCCGCCGCGGCCAGAATAGGTTCGGATTCCGGACCGGGGTAAAAGTACAGTTTTGCATTCAGCCGCCATGTCACGATGCTGGCGCTCTGTACGGTCAGTCGGTCGGCCACCGGGCGGGTATCCTCTGCATTCAGAACGGCGCGAACGGTATTAAGCAACGCCTCCGTTGCTGTGCCGTCGCCCTCAGTGGACAGGATGGAAACCGTCACATTTGCCGGAGACGGGCTGATAGCCCGCGCATCACGCACCAGACCGCTGGCGCTGCGGGCAAAATACTCGTATGCACCTGACGGGCCAGCAACACTCAGGCCGTCATACGCCCGCTGCGCCCGCAGTCTCAGCGAGGTGTCGCTCTCCATCACCGCGTCGGTGGTATCCGTTGCCGGAGTGATAATCAGGCGCTTTGTGTTCATATTACCCGCGAGGTTGTCCAGGTTTGTCCCTGAACCGTGGCTTAACATACAGGCGCGTGCGCCCTCGTTAACCCGCTGGCGTAAAAGCATTTCACGAAACGACATGGTTTGAGCGATAACGTTAAGGGGTTCCGATTCCAGCTCCAGCGCGGCGGAAACGGCTTCACGCTGTTCGGCGGGATAGGACGCAATCATCATGGCCTTTGTGTCAGCCAGAATTGCCTCAAAGTCAGGCTCCGCGATGATGGCGGGTTCCGGTAACTGTGAAAGGTCAACGGCAGGCATGATTTACTCCCTCAGCGTGATGGTTAATTCAACATTCTGCATGGTCTGCATGACAGTGCCCGACAGCGTCACCCCGGCGCGGCCTCCTGCCTTCCAGACAACGTCGATAGCGTCCAGGGCAATGCGGGGTTCCCATCGTGTCAGTGCAATCACGGCAGCACTCATGCATTGCAGACGCGTGGTGTTATTCATGGGTTCGTCAATCAAATCAGGCACAAGGCTGCCATATTCCCGTCGCATAACCCGGCTTGCCAGCGGGGTGATCAGGATGTCCCTGACTGACTGTTTCAGGTGCTCCATATCGTTCAGGTTTCCCGTTCCGTCCGGGTTCATTCCTGTGTAGCGGGTTGTCACTGCGGGCCTCCTGTCGAATCGCTGCCACCTTTAACGCCACCGTGTTTATGCGTATGCACTGTGATGCCGTTTGAGGTGAAATCGCCGCCGCTGTGCGTGATATTGCCGCTCATCTTTCCCCCTTTTGTGACGTCAATCTCGGCTGTTTTCAGAAGGTTTGTGCATTCCACGACAGGCGTGTCCAGTGTCACACTGACGGATGCCTGCAGGGTGGCTGTTTTCATGCCGCTGGCGCTCAGTGCGCCTGCGTCTGCGTCGTAGCGGAACACCGCGCCATCCGGCGCGCTGACCACGATTTCTTTCAGGCTTTTGCCGGGGGCCGGAATGGCATCACTCCACAGGCTGCCGATTATCATGGCGGTTTCCGGATTGCCGCCGATGCAGGCAATTACCACCTGTTCGCCGGGTGATGGTGGCAACCATACATTGAAGGCTCCCGCGCGCGTGGTGTTCCAGCGCAGCCAGCCTGTTTCCAGTTCGCCACTGCGAACGCGAACGCGCCAGGACTTCTCATCAACTTCAGAGATGATCCCGGTGCGGATGATGTTGCTCAGCAGTCGCATGAGTTCTGCACTCACCGTACAGCCTCCGCAATCCGGCCCAGCACCGTGTTATAAATCAGGCGTTCATCTGCCTGACTGATGCCCAACAGCTCACGTACCGGGTAATCGGTGAAAATGCCCGGCGCAACCTGATCGCGCTCACCGAACTGATGAACGCGTGCAATACGTGCAGCCACGCCGCTGTAACCCACCGTCACACCGGAAGTATCCGCACGGGCTTTCAGGTAGCGGGCGGTGCGCAGTTTTACGAACATGGGGACGCGCTTTGTGCTGTCCTGGTTGATGCGCCGGGTGCGTATTTCCAGAAAGCGGTCGATGTCATCCCGGTAAAACGTGCGGATATTGTTTTTATCCTCATCCCACCCGGTAATGGTTCGCCCGTATTTCCCCGTGTCGTGATGCCAGTTTTTCAGTGTGCGTGCTTCGTTATTCCAGATAAAGCGAATGCGCTCCTGTATCCGGGTTACACGGCGTCTGCGTGGTGTCCATGCGGTCCCGTCCGGCGCTTTCTGTGACCGGATGCGTGCCTGCTGGGCGCGACGTAAATCGTGTGCCAGCTTTCTGGCGATGTTATTGATGGCCTGCTGATTCAGGCTGTCGCGGATAGCCTCAAAGGTTTCATCCACGCGGGTGAATGCCTTATCCATCGCTTTCACCCCACGTCACATCCTGGAATACATGCGACCAGTCGCCTTCGGAAGATGGCAGGCGGGGTTTTGGCTCCGGCAGGTGCTCTGCCTGCGGTGTGCCCTGACTGCTGCGCGTGATGCGAACGCGTTCCCGCAGGGGGAGTGTAAACAGGAGATCGGCGCTGTCATCGTCATTGATAACGGCGGAGAATTTGATGTCCTGATTACGCTCAGGGTTGAGCAACAACTGTGGCTGATTTTCGGATAACCACGCCAGCAGCGGCAGCGTGAGGTCGTCCAGCTCCCCGGCGTAATCCATGACAAACATCACCATCTGATAGCGGTAAACAAACGAGGGCGTTTCTCCGGTCGTTTCAATGTTGCCGCTCTCCACGAAAATGGTGAATTTTTCCGGGTTAGCCTGACACCATCGGCATGAACGGGTCATGGCTTCACGCAGGGAATCAGTTTTCAGCATGGTTGTTATCCTCGTTGTTCAGTCGTTGCAGCCTGCGCTGTTCCAGCAATTCAATGGCCCGTTTATCCGCGTTACAGGTTTCCAGTGCATCCAGAAGGCGGTCGCCCCATATACCGAGATTTCCCCATGTGGGAGAGTCAGGGAAGGGGGGAGGCGTTACCGGTATGGTCAGCGTCTGCGGTATAAGCCGGACTGACGGCGCTGGCCGTGGCGCGTTCTGCGTGCCTGCGCAGCCTGTCAGTAAAACGAGCGTCAGGCAAAGCGTGGGCGCATTCATCTTTTGCAATATCGTTGCGTAGCTGTTCACGTCTTGCCTCTCCGTCCTGATTGCGTTGCTGATTTTCCACGCGGAGTTGCGCCAGCACCTGCTGCATATCCTGTACCCCAGCGCTGATGATATTCAGGGTGTCGACGGTACTTTTCAGGGCGCTGGCCTGCGCTTCGTTTCTGGCGTTCTCCCTGCCCAGCGACCACGACAGACGCATGGATGTTCCCCATGCGGCAATCAGAAGGAAAGCGACGCCAAGCGTGGGCCAGAGCTTCATGCCGGATAGGCTCCGTGTGGCAACTGAAAATGCGGTCCGTCTTTCAGGGTCTTCCAGTCGCCGCCCCATTCCACCGGAATATTCAGCTCCCGGCTGGCCTGTCTGAATGCTGCTGCGATTTTTTCGTACAGCGGCCATTCCCATGACACCTGGCTGCCGACATAAGCCACAACATCCACGGCATGCCCCGTAAGGTGGCGGCTGTTCATGGTCTGGCTCTTACCTGTGGCCACCAGTTGCTTCTGGCGGTAACGGCTGCGCAACCCTTCGGTGATACCAAAATCCACTTCCGAAATTTCCAGTGCCCGTCGGGTCACTTTCACCAGATCAGGATTTACGCCCTGCAAATTCTTTTCGCTCCGGCTGCTGAATTTAAATGTGTTGCTCATTCGTCCTTCTCCTTCACCCTGCGATTAAAGGCCGCAATAACCTTGTCGCGTGCTTTCTCTGCGCCCATAAAACCGATTGATGCGCCGATAAACGTCACGGCATCTTCAGGAAACCCGAAGAAGCGCAACGACCCGGCCACGGCCATGGCAAGAACGCCGCACGCCAGCGATCCCGTTACGGTCTGAACCAGTGTTCGTCCGTCATAAAGACTCATCAGCGCGGAAATGCTGACTGCCGCGCCTACTGCATACACCGTTGGCAGGTGGTCAAAGAGCCACGCAATAACCTGCTCTGTGATCCCTGTTTGAATGGTGCTCACTGCTACTCCCCCCACAACTGAATCATTTCTCGTTTCTTCTTCTCCGGCTCCGGCATCTCCACTTCCTGCCCGGCGTCCAGAAATACCTGCTGACAGAGTCCGGGGTTGGCATCCAGCACCTTTTCGGTGACGCCCTGCGTCGTGCCGTAGTACCGGAAACAGAGCGAATCCACGGTGTCGCCTTCCAGTGCCTTCACTTTCATCAGCACAGCTCCGCAAAGATTCGCGGGCGGCGCAGAATGTCAGAGATGGCCCAGCTCACATCGCGCCACAAATCCGATGTCTGTATATCCAGTGCGTCCGCCCGGCGGTCGCCCTTATCCGTTGTGTCCGCATCGCGGTAACGCTCCAGAATCAGGGCGCGTGTGGCGGTATAAACGGCATTGCGCCAGTGCCAGAGATTGACGCTTTCTCCGTTAATTACGGGTGCCGGAACATCGGCCAGCGTCTGATGGCCAGCCGCCTGCTGTTCCTGCTGCCACGCTTCCAGCTCGCGGGTAACGTGTGCCACGGCCCCGGTGGCGGTATGCAGCAGGCGGGAGGTGGTCACGCGCCCCGGCAGTCGTACCGCCAGACGCAGCTCGCGCAACACAATATCCGGCCAGAATGCACCCGCTGAAATGCGGGTATCTCCATCATCGGTATCGGTGATGTCGTCCTCTGCGGGTCTGGGTTCAGTTCTGGCAACCATACTCATGGGGTTCACTCCTGAAAAAAATCGGGCGGTGGGTGCGCGGTGTAAACGGTCACGGAGTCAAACCGGAACACCGCGCACGCCGCCCGCTGACGGGGTCAGTCGTTAACCGCGCTTCGCCTTCTGCGTCGCGGTGGTTTTTCGTGTTGCAGGCTTCCGCGTTGTCTTTTTACTTTTGCTGCTTTCGTCCTGCGCCTGCTGTGCGCTGGCGTCTTCTGGTTCGGCTGCGGAATCGGCTTTTTTCAGGGCGCGGGAAAGGGTTGCAATCTCGCGTTTCACACCTGCGTTCGGGTTCAGGTGCATCGCTTCGCGCAGCAGCTTCAGTGATAAGGCCATGTTGTCTGCATCGGTCAGACCACGACGGGCAAAGGCGCACGCCTTGCATAATTTGGCGCGCACTTCGTCCGGCATGTCCTGGTCTGTGACAATCTCCCGGAGGGTGTCCAGTGGTTCGATAAAGGCGGACAAATCCGCGTCAGCATCCGTCCCGGCCTGCGTCAGTACCGGGTTGCAGATTTCTTCGGTCAGTACCGTGGCAGCAGTACGGCCAAAGTTATCCGGCATGATGAGGTTATGACGGACCACATACGCACCAATACGCAACGCAAGCGGAAGATCGCCGCAGTCAATCGCCCACACCATCAGCGTGGCAATCACTTCATCCTGCTGCCCGCCGTCAGCCTCCAGCGTTCCCTCAATCCAGCCGGAAAAATCCGGCAACAACTCTTTTTTGATGGCGGCTTTCGCGCTTCTGGCCTGTACGCCCTTAAGCCGGGCCTGTGCCAGACGCAGACGATACAGCACCTCTTCATGCGCGGTACGCGCGGCGTGGTCCACGCCTTCATTCGCCCGGCCTGCGCGCTGTGCCATCACGTTCTGCCAGTGTTGTTGTGCAGGAGTAATCATTTTTTCTCTCCGTTACAGGCGGGCATGATGCCCGCCGTGAGTTGATTAGCTGTCGGCGAACTTCAGGCCAGTGACCATCGCGCACTTGCCATAGTCTTCAACGACATAAGCGTCATTGATGGACTGGTAGGTGGCGATGCGGTTGTATTCCGGTTCGTCTTTCATCAGACGACGCATTGAACCTTTCTGCCAGTAAATCGACAGGTTGTTGAACGAGGTGATCAGCATCGTTGAATCCGGGAAGAACGGCGCAAGGAACACGCCCAGCCCGCCAATGGTGCGCGATGACAGAATGAGCTGTCCGGCGAGTAATTCCGCATTGGGATTCTGGCCGCTGATGCTGTTCAGCACGGGCAGACGCAGCGAGTTAAACAGGTTGCGCCCCATAATCACCACGAGGTCGTCTGCTTCCTTGTGCCATTCATCCAGCAGGGATGAGCGCGCGTCCTGTACCAGTGCATCAGCGTTCGCATACTTACCCGCGTGCGCCACGGTGTTGTCCATGTTACGGGAGGTCAGCGTCACGTTATTCATAACGCGTTCGCTGGCGTCGGTTCTGATGTGCTCCAGCCAGCCCACGTTAACGTCCTGAAGCAACTTGTTGGTGCTGAAGTTAGACTCATCCGCGTGAGACGTGCCGTTGAAACCGATCATGATGCGGTCAAGTGCCACCTGTCGGGCAATCTGTGCGCTGATGCGGGACTGAAAATCAGGGTGTGCCGCCCAGGCATCAAGCTGCGGATATGAAATAAACGTGTCGTAGTTCACCTGTTCGCACTGGTATTTGCGGTTTTTCAGATCAACCACGTTATTCGGGTTACGGCGTTTTGTGCCGTCATAACTGGTATTCGTGCGCGCAATCGGCCCGGTGGTATCCAGGAGGATTTTTTCGCCTTTCTGGTCGGTCACGCCGATCACGTTAATTCTTTTTGTAAATTCGGTGCTTTCCTTTGAGGCGTTTTCAAAACGCTGCTGTACCGAGGGTTCCACGGTAAATCGCGATACCAGTGCGGAAACCGGGATATTGTTAAGCGACGCCTGCTGCGCCATATAGCAACCCAGCTTGTTGCGGGTAATATCTGACATCACCAGATTCATAAAAAATTTGCTCCTTTGTCTTATCAGAAGTCAGCCAGCTGGTCGGAGGCTGCGCCCGTTGCGGTGAACCGGTTCTGCGGATCTCCGTCCTGCGTGCGCAGTTTTTCCTTCAGTGCTGCCAGCTCTGTGGTCAGTGAAGTGATTTTCTGGCTGTCCTGCTGATGGCGGGTTTCCAGTGCATTAAAACGGTCGATAATGTCGGCCTGTGACGTTGCGACGCCTTCCACCGCTTCCTGAATGCGGGAGAAACTGGCGTCATCCGCTTTGCGGCCACGGCCAATAATCCCCATTACGCGGTTAAACCACTGGGTGCCTTCTTCCTGGCGTTGTTCTGCCATTTCGATGATTTCAGACTCGATGGCTTCGGAGATAAGCGGTGCTTCACCCTGGACACTGTTGAACGTCATCACCGCCTGACGTTGCTGTGCCGTGAATTTCAGGCGCTCAGTGCCCAGGCTTGCCGGGGTGTCGGTCATCGCCAGCCCGACCAGATAGGCGCGCCCGTTAACGGAGAACTGCGGGTGCAGTTCGATACTGGAATAGATTTTCTTGCCGTCAGCGACAAGCTGCTTCATGCGCTCGGTCGGTTCGATTTCTGCATACAGCGCAGTACGTCCGGCCAGCGGGCCTTCCGTAATATCTTCCGTACTCAGCGCGGTGACATCGCCCATTGCGGAAAATTCGCTTGACGGGCATGGCGAGAGATAGTGCTCAACGTTCACGCGGGCAGCGTAAACATCCGGGTTGAAGTTCTCGGCGGCTTCACGCAGATGTACCGGACTGATTTCGCGGCCATCAACAGTTGATCCGGAGACAGCCACGCGAAACTTTTTGCGGGATGTCTTTTTTTCATTAGCCATAGTTTTTGCCCCTCTGACTGGTTCTTCAGTCATGATGGCAAAGCGTAACAGGCTGATACAAAGGGCTTTTGTTGTAAGAAAACGGCCAGAACAGGGGGTTAAGGAGAACGGTTTCGCGCGCGGGTAATCTTCCTGTAATTACTCAGGGGGAGCAATGATTCAGGACGCTTTTGTGCGCCAGCGTGCGCGGCAACTTTACTGGCAGGGTTATCCGCCCGCAGAAATATCACGTCTGATGGGAATAAACCCGAACACGATTTATGCGTGGAAAAAACGCGACCAGTGGGATGAAACGCCCCCCGTGCAGCGTGTCACGCAGTCCATCGATGCGCGCCTCATCCAGCTTACTGAAAAACAGAATAAAACAGGCGGTGACTTTAAGGAAATAGACCTGCTGACCCGGCAGCTTAAAAAACTGCATGATGGCCAGCCGGATGTGACGGCCACAGGAAAGAAAGGCCGGGCGAAAAAACTCAAAAATCATTTCACGCCGGAACAGATTGCCGCACTGCGGGAAAAAATCATCAGCAGGCTGGAGTGGCATCAGCGGGGCTGGTTTGACTCCCTGACCCTTTGCAGGGAAGCCGGGATACGTAACAGGATGATCCTGAAATCCCGACAGATTGGGGCGACCTGGTATTTTGCACAGGAAGCACTGCTGATGGCGCTGCGTGACGATGTGGCGCAACCTTACCAGCGTAACCAGATTTTTTTGTCTGCGTCGCGTCGTCAGGCGTTCCAGTTTAAAAGCATTATTCAGAAGGCCGCGGCTGAAGTTGATGTGGAGCTGAAAGGGGGCGATAAAATCATCCTCTCCAACGGCGCAGAGCTGCATTTTCTCGGCACTTCTGCTGCGTCGGCACAGTCCTATACGGGCAATTTTTATTTTGATGAATTTTTCTGGGTCAGTCGCTTTGCTGAACTGCGCAAGGTGGCTGGCGCTATGGCAACCCTCAGCGGACTGCGGCGCACCTACTTCTCCACGCCATCCACCGAAACGCACGAGGCGTACGCCTACTGGAACGGCGACCGCTGGAACGAGAAAAAGGCTTCGCATAAACGCCAGCGTTTTTCTGTGGACTGGAAAACGCTGCATAACGGGCTTATCTGCCCTGACCGGACTTGGCGGCAAATTGTCACGCTGGAAGATGTGGTTAATCACGGCTGGAAACACACCGATATCGACGAAATTCGTGATGAAAACACCGAAGACGAGTTCCTCAATCTCTATATGTGTGAGTTTGTCCGCGAAGGGGAATCGGCATTTAACCTGAATATCCTGATTGGCTGCGGTGTTGACGGATACGACGACTGGAAAGACTGGAAACCTTTTGCTCCCCGCCCGATGGGGAATCGTCCGGTATGGATTGGGTATGACGCAAACGGCAGCAGTGGCAACGGCGACAGCGGTGCTGTGTCCGTGGTGGTTCCTCCGGCTGTTCCTGGTGGCCGTTTTCGAACGGTGGAGACGCGACGCGTTCAGGGGCTGGAGTTTGAAGAACAGGCCAGAGTCATTGAAGAGTTCACGTGTCGCTATAACGTGGAACACATCGGCATTGATGTGACGGGCGGGAACGGGGAGGCTGTTTATCAGATAGTGAAACGGTTTTTCCCTGCTGCTATTCCGTACACCTTCACGCTGTCATCAAAACGGTCGCTGGTACTGAAAATGCTGCAAATAATGCGTGCCGGGCGGTGGGAATACGATCGCGCCGAACGCGAGCTGGTCGCGGCCTTTAACGCCGTGCGTAAGGTGAAAACACCGGGCGGCTTTATCACTTACGAAACGGACCGAGCGAGGGGGATCAGCCACGGCGACCTTGCGTGGGCAACCATGCTTGCTGTCATTAACGAACCGATTGGCGGCGAAGGAGAAAACGAGCGTTTCACGGTTATGGAGTTCTGATGAGCAGAAAAAATAAAAAAGTGCGCATGAGTTCACGCATTGATCTCGCTGATGCGCTCAGGAAAGAATCATCGCTCAGTGCATTCACATTTGATGGTCCTTATCGCCTGACCGGGCATGACCTGCTGGATAATATGTACTGTGCTGATAACGGGCGGTGGTATGAAACCCCGGTGGACTGGTACGGTCTGGCAAGAGCTGCCCGGCAAACGTCCTGGCATCAGTCTGCGCTTTACTTTAAGCGCAATGTATTACTCGGTTGCTACATCCCGCACCCGCTGTTTTCCCGGCAGGATTTCTCGGCGCTGGCGCTGGACTGGTTTGTGTTCGGTAACGCATTCCTTGAGCTTCGTAGCAATATGCTCGGCGAACCGCTTAAATTACGGCACGCCCTGGCGAAATACATGCGACGCGGAAGCGATCTTGAATCATGGTGGTATGTGCAGGATGGCAAGGACGCGTTCCAGTTTCGCCCTGGCAAAGTGTGCCACCTGATGAATCCGGATATTAACCAGGAAATCTACGGCATGCCGGAATATCTTGGCGCATTACTCTCGGCCAGCCTTTCTCATTCGGCGGACATGTTCAGAAAACTGTACTACGACAACGGATCCCACGCCGGGTGCATCATCTACATCGGTGCAGCGCAGGTAAACCGCGAAAGCATGGACTCCCTGAAAGAAACGTTACAGGGTGCGCGTGGTGGTGGTGCATTTAAAAACGTGCTCATTCATGCGCCCAACGGGGGCAAAGAGGGGGTGCAAATTTTGCCGTTCCAGCAGATCACCGCAAAAGATGAGTTCATGAATGTTAAGGCGGCATCCCGTGATGATGTGCTGGCTGCGCACCGCGTTCCGCCGCAACTGATGGGGGCGATGCCGGGCGAAAAAAGTGCGTTTGGTGATGTGGAGAAGGCCGCGCGGGTTTACGCAATTAACGAGCTGATGCCTGTCATGGAGGCCATGAAGCACATCAATGACTGGCTTGGCGAAGAGGTGATCCGCTTTAACCCTTACGCACTGTTAGACACCCAGCCCACATCCTGACGCGCTTCGCTTGTCTGCTGCTTCGCCGGGGCATAAAAAATTTATGCCCCGACTCTCCAGCTCCTGTATCAATCAGATAATTTCACGACGCTTTCCTGCTTATTGCCATCATCGACGGTCAGACTCTTACGCAATCCCACTGCGCTGACTGCATGTTTTCGCCGCCTCAGTGCGATTTTGACGGCCTTATCTGCCACCCCATCAAATCAAAAGCCCTCACGTCTTTTTCACGCTCAGCGTGAGAAATACAGCCATTCTGTTGTATCTCTGCGACATCGTTCAGGGAGTGCTATTTACCCCCTGAAACGCGGGCTGTTCCCCCGTCACCTGCGCGCAGAAAAAGCGCGTTTTTTTGTGCACGCACGGATCCTTGACGGATCCAGCCGCCATGCGGGCCGGAAGGGTAAAAAGTCGTTCAAAAAAATTGTGCAAACTTGTGCACTATTGTGCAGCAGGGCGATGCGCGATTATCGCCCTGGTTTGAGGGGGATCAGGTGTTATTTTTATCTGTCGTCAGTGGGCTAAACCATCCACGATTTACATCGCAGGACTGATGCGTTCTGTCCTCGTGTTTCTCCTGCCACAATGCTTTTCCGCCAGCCTTTATGATGGCTCTTTCAACATCCCGCTCGTATCGCAAGGGCTGAAATACGTCATTAATGAAATATTCGCTTATGTCCGGAAGCGATACTGCAAAATTATTTGTTTGTTGCGCCGTCCTGCTATGCAGCAAAGCGGCATACTTTAATGCGTCCTGTGCTTTCTGGAATTTAAGTGCATAGTCAGTGGCGATTTTTTCCAGTTCAGCGATTCGGTTGTCTTTGGTTTCCAGCCAATCAAGTAGCGCCAATACTTCAGGATCCCCGACATCCAACACTGTTACGCGTGATTTTTCATAATGTTCGTCGGCAAGAGTTCGGCCAATTTTGAAATCTCCATCATCACCATAACCGGAGCAGGCATAAACAACCTGTGCTCCAGATATTCGCTGAATTGACATTTCCTCGCCGCAAATAGGGCATTTCGGTACTGGCACAGGTGAATAACGTTCACGTAATGCCTGATAGTTGATTTCGCTCATTAAGTCGTTCTCCTTGTTTATGTTCTGAGGTGGAGAGCAGGGCGAACTCGCCCTGATGTTGTGTTATTCAGGAAATAACGCCCGGATATTTCCGGCCATCTGACTGGTTATCTGTGCGGTTGATACTGGCTGTGATGCGGGGCGTTCTGTCCTGGTTTGTGTCACTGATAACGCTTCATCACCAGCCCATGCAGCCAGTCGATAAGCCTCTGCCGGATTCATTTTCAGAAGTGCCAGCCCGGCCAGAAAAGCCACGCGTTGGCCGCTTTTGCGGGCTTCTGGTGTAAGGCTGTCCAGCCAGGCGCATGCTTCTCCTTCGTTCTTGACGGCGGTGGGCTTCAGATAGAAACTTATCCGTCTGGTTGGAGTCGTCATTGGTTTACTCCTTGTCCATTGCGTACAGCCCATTAACCAGAGCAAACTGTGGCACCCCGTCCGCGATGAAAGTCGCATTAACTCCGCAGGCTTCGCGGATAGCGGGTGCCACAATCTCCGCCCCTCCACCGACAACCATCACCCGCCCGTAACCCGAAAAACCCGCCAGCGCGCGGATCACGCGTTGTTTCAGTGTTTCTTCCTTTTCACGAATAACCGCCATCAGGCTGGCGTAATGCGCGTCATTGTGGATGTGCTGGCGCAGCCAGGCTTCATCATGGCGATGTTCGATAATGGTATTGGCGATGTGGTGACTGGTGCGCATACCGTTAGTGGCCATCACCGACAGTACGGCATCGGCCATCAGAGAAACGCCCACGTGTGGATCGCAAAACACCTGGCTGATACCTGCCAGTTGCCCCTGAACCTTTGCCACATCCAGAGTGGTTCCGCCCAAATCCACAATCAGCAGGGATTCAAACGGACTCATGTCAGCCAGTGCCTTAAAGCCAGCCGGAATGGATTCAGGCATAACCCGTACGTTACGGATAGTGAATGCTTCGCCGTTCTGGTACTCCACCGGGCGCATGACGTTCGCTTTTTTGCGGTTGATGTTGGCCATGTCCGGCTGTGCGTTTGTATCGAAATACTCGCTCAGTGGCAGGGTGACAACCACATCCACTTCCTGTGGTGTGATGCCTGATTTGACCAGCGCGTGATGAATGGCAATTATATTCACATCGCTGTACTGGTATTGCGTGTCGGTCGTCTGGACAAAGCGATCGCTGACCGGATCAAAACCATAGCGCACGCCATCAAGCATGTAGTTCGCGGGCTGCGTGCCACCGAACGGCGCAGACCATTCCGACTTGAAGCTGTTCGGGCTGATGGCGTTGCGGCGTTCGCCGTTCTCAGTCCATGCCAGCTTGATGTTGGTGGAGCCGTCGTCGATACAAATTTTCATGTCGCTTTTCCTTGTGTTGATTAATTAATCGGTTACAGGATTTTTAAATCCCGCTTTTGCCTGTTTTGTGCGCGCTTCATATATCGCGGCACGTTTTTTGCTCATTTACGGGATTTGTGAGTCCCGTTTCTGTCTGTTTTTTGTTTCCACTGGTCAGGCTACCCCGCAGCAGGTCTGCTTTGCGGTGGGCGCGTTCAGTGGTTTCACTGATTCTCTGTGCGTGCACTGCGTCACGGATGGCGCGCAGCATGTCAGAAAGCACGGTAACGGGGGTTTTCATGGTGTTCTGGTCCTGCTGAAGTGTGGATGCCAGGTGTGCGGCGGCTTCGGGGTCTGATGCCCCCAGCTGTTCCAGATAGCTGGCGACCGGGTTATGGCGGATCTCCGTGCTGCTTACGCCGTGATTACGGCTCAGGCGCTGCCAGAGTTGCGTGATTCGGCTGTCCGGGCGGGTATCTGGTTTGCGTACAATTTCAAATCCCTGCGGTGCAATGATGCTGCCGTCAACGTACAGACTGCCGCCCCGTAACAGGTGCTGCATCTGCTGTTCACCGATATGCAGGCCGAGAGATTCAGCAGACTCCCGCCATTCTTTAGCGAGTAACTCGTGGTTATCAGGCAAAGGCCGTGGCTGTTTGCGGCTCTGTGTCCAGTTCTGCATTTCATCACTGCTGTTTTTTGCCTGTTTGTCACGCAGCGAACGCATCAGCGCCCGGCGTTCGTGCCGTTTCAGTGAGCGCATCCATTCATTCACGTCAACGCCGTCAGGAAGCTGCGGCCACGGTGCTGGCCTTTCTTCCGGCTGTTCTGTCCCGTTGTTGTCCGTTTCCTGTACACGGGGACAGTTATTGCCACGAGTCCAAGGGGCGGCAGGGCCGCCCTGAAGGTCAAAACCATTTTCGCGGGTGCTGTCTTCCGCTTCCGGTTTACGTCTTACTAGCTTCCAGTTATCCGGGTGCGTGCACACACGGGAGGATTCCCCGATGAGTGGTGACCAGATCCCGTAAATCTGTACGCTCTGTTCGCCGTAATCGTTCAGCTCATCTGCGAGGTCGTAGGCGGTGCGAATCAGGTAGTCTTTGCGTGGAACAAGTACGCCGCCCTGTTTCTCAATGTAGGTGGCAAAACACCCGGCATCAGCGGCAGCGAGTACCGCATCCATTGCATCATCCTTCAGCCGTTGTGGGCCTTCCGGGTTGCGTGCCATCTGGCTGGCAAGGCGGCGGAGTTCACGCCATACCTGACGGGAGGGGATGCCAAAGAACTGGAACTGGCGGACCCGGTGAAGGCGTGCCCAGCCGATGGCGCGTTCCACGCTCTCGGCCATTGATTTTCCGGTTTCGTGGTCAACGCGTGGCTTGCCCGTTTTCGGGTCGATGCCATCCACGGCGCGGCTGTCCAGGTTCTTTCCGATGTAGGTGGCGATGTAGCTGGTTGGCGTGCCTTTTGAGCCGTCGACATACTCCACCTTAAAGCGCGGAGTAATATCATTGCCCAGCTCGTGGCGGTCTTCCTGAATGGCAATATCGCGGGTGTGGGACACAATGGTGTCGATTTCTTCCGGATGAGCAAAGACCATCATATGCCAGTGCACGGTGCCGTCATGGTGAGGCTCCACCGTGCGGATGCCATACCAGCGCAGGCCGTCGCGGTTCAGTTTCTTGCGGACCGCCGCAAAAAACGTGTTAACCAGGTAATCGCTGGAGTCGCGCATGGTGGCCCCGTTCCATTTGGGATTCGGATGACCGTTCTCTGTTGTGGCGTGGTATTTTGACGGGCAGGTGACAGTCAGAAACACCGCTCTGTCGCCACGGGCTTCGGCCAGAAGTTCCAGCCCCTTCATGGTGGCCATCATTTCTGCCTTACGGTGAATCGGGTTACTTACTCCCGCGTAATACACTGTCTCGAGATCAATCGTGAACCCGTCTTCGTTTTCCAGCATGAAACTTTTCAGGAAATCGCGTGTTTTCTCGCGCTGTGCGCGAAACTCGCTTAACGCGTCCTGGCTCAGATAGGGTGATGTTTTTCTGGAAACCAGACAGGCGGCGCGGAGTTGTTCTTCTCTCCACTCGCAACGTAACAGCCACAGTTTGCGTTTCCACCATTCCGCACAGGTCAGGCGAAGGATTGCGCCCGGCAGCAGCTCCGTGTCCGGTTCATTCCTCCGGTCTTTGTCTGTTGTCAGAGCGTCATAATGTGGAGGCATAGCGTGCAGGTGTAACGCCATGCGGGCCAGCATCTGATACGCCTTCAGCGTTACATCCATGGTCAGCTCGCCATCGGTCGCGCCAAAGCCATCGCAGAGTTTTTCAAAAGTGCCACTGAACATCGCCGCCGTCATGGTGGCCAGCGTCTGTATCTGGTGTTTGTTGAGCTGCGGCAGGTAAAGCAAATCGTCCAGGCGTTCGCGTCCGGCAAGGGAGCGATAGCCCGGTGTCAGCCAGCGGCTGTCGGTGCGGTCCAGACGTTCGAATATTTTGCGCAGGGTTCCGCGCGCGTAGCGTTCAGCCTGCCAGCTCTTTTTGCCTTTCTGACGATCGGCTTCCTGCTTCTTGCGCAGAAAAGAGAGGTGGCGGCTCAGAGGTTCACGCAGATAAACGGGAAGCACCTTCAGTGTGGCAAAAGCACGGGCCACCGGGTCTTGTTCTGTTGCCTGACGCTTGCTGATGATGCTTTGTGCCAGCTTTTCACGCTGTCCGGCTTCCTCAAGGGATGCCATGAGTTTTTTACCCACGGTGGATTGTGCGAAAAAGGCTTCTTCCTTCGCTTCCTGTTCTTCCTGTGCCCTTTTGTTTGCCTCAAGGTAGTAACGGATGGCGCGTTGCAGGTCGGTTTCAGTTTCCTGCCTGCGCTCCGTAAATCTGGCCGGATCAATGGCTGGCCGTGGTTCATTCCAGCTCCATGCAAACGCACTCATGGCTGGTATCCCGTCACGCGCTGCCACTCCTGTGAGAAGAGGGCGGAAAGGCGGTTAAATTCAGCGGAGTATTCACTCAGCGAGGCACACCCGCCAGCAGTGCGATGCGCCAGCATTGCCGCAAATATGGAGGCCGGGGAGTCGTAATACGCCAGCAGTGATTCGCCGTGTGGTGTCAGGCAGTGCAACGCCAGCCCGTGTGGTGTGAAGTCCACGCGGTAGCAGTCGTCTACTGTGAAATAAAGGGTGTCTGCATTCTCCGGTTTTGTGGTGCGTGCTCTGTTGTCACGACCACGGATGTAGAGATCAAATAATCCCTGAAGAACGGGAGCCAGACGGGTGTCCTGTGTGCGCACCCATCTTGTGAAGTCATGAGCGTCAATCATGCTGCAATTCTCTTTACTACAGATGTGCGAAGGCTTCCTGCCAAAAAACTCAGAAGCGGTCGGTTACAGGAATTGACGTTCTACGAGTAGTTATTGCTGGCTTGAGGTTCATTTCTGTTTAATTCCGTGCATGCTGTAGAAGAAATCAAAAGTGTTATCTATGCGTATCATGAGCTCACGCTGCATCGCTTCTGGTGTTTCTGGTTCGCCTGGTGAGCCAACTCCCGCGAAGAAATCACCGATCTCGCTTTGAATAAGTGCCTTTAGCGTTGCTGAGGAACTCAGGTGTGTTCGGTGATGTCTGCGAGTGATTCTTCTCCTACTCATTTGCGTGGATCCTGTACCTGTCGGATAAGATTCACCCGCGCCACATTAGTGGCGCAAAAGTAAGTGCCGTCAGTGAGATAGATGTGGTGTGCATCCTTTTCTGAGCGGTGTTTGTCGATTGTGGTAATCAGACGTTCGTCGACTTCGTATTCACGTCCTCTGGAGGTGAAACGAACGACAGGAAAATGCTTAATTGCCATTACGCCTCCTTGGTGTGTGTGAATACCTCTGCGAATGCAGATTGTGTTCACATTTTTTTATTTAAGCTGGGGTTTTATTTATGCGGTTATTCGCCAGTGAAAAAGCGTTCAATCTTTTTTACTGAATTAATAATTCGCATAATACCAATTGCACAAACCACCGAAATAATAAGAACAATCCAGGATATAAATATACTCATGCGATATTTCCCAGTTTGTACGGCTCAATATGCTCCCCGCATTCTGCGGCGCAGATAAGCTCAGAAAGTTCATTAAGTGCATCCAGATCGTCAGCGTAAAAAGCTACGTCATACAGACTCCGGATAGCCCTGGTCAATGAGTCACGGGCTGCACGTTCTGAATGAGCGCCGGATGCGCTTAAACGAAAATAAAAACGCTCAAGTGCTTTGTTGATGAGAGTTTTATATTCTTTATCCATCGCAACACCCTTTAATCTGCTTTCTGAATTTCAGCTTCTGAATCCATGCAGATAATCTCGATATAGGGTTCATCGCCATTAACCTGACGAGATTTTTCGGCTTCGCTAATTATTTCGCGAATGATCTGGTACGGAAGCTCTACAGTCAGGCGTGTACCGTTCAGATAAACGTAGGTAGCTGCGTTTTTTTCAGATGGAACTACTCCGTCAATAGCTGATGCGCGTAATAACAGTTCACCGCGAAAATCAATAAAGCGGATAAATACACCTTGTGCATGGTCTTTAGTCATAAAGCACCTGTTATAAAGCAGCCTGTTTAATAAAACTTTGCCCGCGAAGCAGACGATCGACTGTGCGTAGTGCTTCGTACAATGTGAAATCCTGCCCGAACTGATTATCGCCGCTGCTTAATGCAAAAATGCGGTTTCCGGTAAACGGATTGTGTGGGCATCTGTGAACCACGATTCCAGCTTTCTCAATCAGCCAGGTGTGTTCGCCGATTTGTTTTACAGCGTGCCCATCTGGTGTTGCGTGCGTCTCGTTCAGGTTATAGCGGCTGTTACTACGTGATGCACTGGTAGCGACGTGGTGTACATGGCGTTCTACGCCATTACGAAATTTGGAGTATGGATTATTAGTGTTTTTTTTCATGATGATGCTCTGTTCATTGTTTTAGCTGTTAGCCAAAGCGTCTTTTAACATCGCCACAAGGTTTACTTCAGGCTTTTCCATTTTGGCGCGTTTGGGGCGGATAATAATTCGACCGTCAGCCAACATCTTTTTGCATGTATTAAGAGGGATACCTGTTATCTCTGCATATTTCTGCAGGGATACATAGGGGGCATTCACATTGATATTGATGGTTATACCTGACATCCCACTAGCCTCCTGATCAGGAAGATTTGTTTTGTTCTTTCTGGGTTAGCTCTAGGCCGCGAAGGAAGATCATGCGCGCCATGTTAGAGGATGAGCGTTGTTCTTTAGCTGCCATTTCATCAATGACGGCTCGCTCCTCGAGAGACAGCCGAAGTGCCAGTCTTGGACCTGTGGCGGTGTTACGCGGAATGCGTGATCTGGTATCGTGAAGAACTTGTTTCATAGTGGTATATTGTGATCATCTAATAGCTCGTGAAATCATTTTGGTATCAAAAAAGATACCTGTCAAGGTTTTTGTATGAAAAATGATATTGGTCAGCGGTTGCGTGAGGAAAGGGAAAGATTGGGACTTAGTCAAGTTGCCATGAGCGACATTGGTGGAGTCAAAAAGCTAACTCAGCTTAGATATGAGAAAGGAGATAGCTTTCCTGATGCTGCGTATTTGGCAGCGCTGTCTCGTTTTGGCCTTGATGTTCAGTATGTTGTGTTGGGAATTCACTCACCTGAAACTTATAACGATGATGAGCAGGAGTTGATTACTCGCTTTCGAGCAGCTTCGTTAGATGTGAAAAACGCGGTGATCGGGGCTTTAAAAGGTGCGATCAGTGAAAAGGAAACTCAGCCATCAGGACGTGAGTTAAATATTTCTGGTGGTAATAACCGTATCGCTGGTCGTGACTATAACGAAACTAAGGGTAGGTGATAGTAGGGAGGTGACATGGCCGTCAACTCAAACGGTTCAAACAATCGCGTTGCTGGGCGTGATTTTCACGAAAAGAATATTCAGATAGAGCGATATGATGGTTCTCATACCGTCAATATCGCAATCCCTTCGAATAATGATGATGACGATCGCCCTTTGCTTAAGGCTCAGCGTAAGGAGCTAAATAGCTTGGTTGCTGCTATTGCAGAAGCTAGCAATACTGAAGCGTTTATTATTTGGCAAAAAGTACATGCGGAGATTGGTGTAGCTGGTATTGATGATATGACAGTAAATCAATATAAAACAGCGGAGAGTTTTCTGCATGCAATGCTTGAGCGATGTAAAGATCATGATGCCTGTAAGACTCTTGTAAGTTTATTACTACGTAACAGTGAAGACTGTGGACTTCGACAAAAACTTCTGCGGTATTGCCATATCAATTTCGGTACAGGACGTTTAAACGATCTTACTCGTTCTCAGTTACAGTCTGCATTGTCGTGGTTAGAGCAACAATCGGCATCAAGTCACACAGAGAGTTCGGCCTTACCAGAAGTTCGACTTCGTGCTTCAGAATTAATCCGACTTTATCCAAAAGAAATAATATTCTTTATCTGCGTAGGGGTTTTGGTAGGCGGTGCCATTTCTAGGGTGTTTTTTAATTTGTAATCTTACTTGAGCTAAATTGAGGTAATGATATGAAAGTAAAAAAGGTTCAACTATTAGTTACTTTTTTATCTATGTTTTCTTTTTCCGCCGTCGCAATGCCTTTTAAAACTATTGAACGTGAGAGTTTCAATGGGGTATGGCCATTTAATACTGATGAGGTTCAATTACAGTGTCTTGATGGTAATCCTTATGTGATGAATTTTGACGATAATAAGTTATATGCGCTTACAGGTTTAGCTCGAATAAAAGGTAAAACATTTGGTGCGTTACCGTTAGATAACAATAATCCATTTTGGCTAGATAATGATGCCGCCCCAGGGTTAAAAAAGAGTCTGGGGGATGTCACTAAGGCTGCATTTGATTTATGTGATAAGTAACTAAAATGTCGGTTCGTAAGATTCCATCAGGTAAATGGCTTTGCGAATGTTATCCCTACGGGGCATCGGGAAAACGCATTCGTAAACAGTTTGCGACAAAAAGTGAGGCGCTCTCTTATGAGCGCCGTTTAATGAATAGTAGAGTTGGAGACGAGTTTCAAGATGGTTCTGGTCCTCGTCTTTCTGAGTTGATTGCTCGTTGGTTTGAGATGTACGGTAAAACCTTGTCCTCTGGTGCAGAGCGCAAAGTCAAACTTGAGGCGATTTGTTCCAGGCTGGGGGATCCATTTGCTTCTCAGTTTGACAAAAATATGTTTGCTACTTATCGGGAAAGAAGGCTATCAGGAGAATGGAATCCCAAGGGGAAGAAAAAACTTAGTGAAGCAACCGTTAATCGCGAGCAGTCATATCTACATGCTGTTTTTGCCGAACTGAAGCGCCTTGGGGAGTGGTCTGGTGAAAACCCCCTGACTGGTATTCGCAAGTTTCGTGAGGAAGAAAAGGAACTGGCGTTTCTGTATGTAGATGAGATTGAACGCCTTCTGATTGCGTGTGATGAGTCACGGAATAAAGATTTGGGGGTTGTTGTCCGTATTGGGCTTGCGACTGGTGCTCGGTGGAGTGAAGCTGAAGGATTAAAGCAATCTCAAGTACTGCCCGGTCGAATCACATTTGTTAAAACTAAAGGAAAGAAGAACCGCACTGTACCGATTTCACCTCAATTGCAGGCTATGCTTCCTCAAAAACGAGGAGCGCTATTTTCACCATGTTATGAGGCTTTTGACGCTGCAATTAAGAGAGCGAAGATCGAGCTTCCTGATGGGCAATTAACTCATGTGCTACGTCACACGTTTGCCAGTCATTTTATGATGCGGGGCGGAAATATTCTTGTGTTGCAAAAAATACTGGGGCATAGCGATATAAAAATGACTATGCGTTATGCGCATTTTGCTCCAGGTCATTTAGAGGCTGCTGTTGAATTGAACCCTTTTGACAATAGAGGGTAAAAAGTGGCGATAAAAAGTGACAATAGATTTAAATGGCGTTGTATAGAGCCATTTTCAAAGTTAATAAAATCATAAGGTTATGATTTATAAATGGTGGTTGATAGTTTTTAAAATCCCTCGGCGTTCGCGCTGTGCGGGTTCAAGTCCCGCTCCGGGTACCATGGGAAAGATAAGAATAAAATCAAAGCAATAAGCAGTGTCGTGAAACCACCTTCGGGTGGTTTTTTTGTGCCTGCAACTTGTCGTTACACCCTCCTTAATTTTTAATCACCGGCAAAGCCACTCAAAAAGTATCTCTGTTACGGACCGACATGTAAGATAGGTGCTGGCGAGTTGAGATCCACAAGGAAAAGCGTATGAAAACGGGACCGTTAAACGAAAGTGAGTTGGAATGGCTGGACGATATTCTGACCAAATACAACACTGACCACGCCATTCTTGATGTGGCGGAGCTGGACGGTTTATTGACGGCGGTGTTGAGTTCTCCGCAAGAGATTGAACCGGCACAGTGGCTGGTTGCCGTGTGGGGTGGGGCTGACTATGTGCCACGCTGGGCGTCAGAGAAAGAGATGACGCGCTTTATGAACCTGGCTTTTCAGCATATGGCTGATACCGCAGAGCGTCTGAACGAATTCCCGGAGCAGTTTGAGCCGTTATTCGGCTTGCGAGAAGTCGATGGCAGCGAGCTGACGATTGTTGAGGAGTGGTGCTTTGGCTATATGCGGGGCGTGGCGCTTTCTGACTGGTCAACGTTACCCGATTCGTTAAAACCAGCGCTGGAGGCGATTGCGCTGCACGGTACTGAGGAAAACTTCGAGCGGGTAGAGAAGATGTCGCCAGAAGCGTTTGAAGAGAGCGTAGATGCCATTCGACTGGCGGCGCTTGATCTACATGCGTACTGGATGGCGCATCCGCAGGAAAAAGCTGTTCAGCAACCGATCAAAGCAGAAGAGAAACCGGGGCGTAATGATCCTTGCCCGTGCGGTAGTGGTAAGAAATTTAAGCAGTGCTGCCTGCATTAAGAGATCAAATTGGGTGTCAGCGTTAATTCTGGCACCCAATAAGGAATTTGAGGCTATCTGATCACCCCACTTCTGGTAACAAGCCTGCTGCAATCAAAAATTGCACGCTAATCACAGCAATACCACAGAGAAACACCACCACCAGCGCCGGACGACCACCTTTGACCCGGTAACCCGCTTGAGGATTGTGCTTTCTGCTTTGCCAGGTCAACAGCGAAGGGATAATCAATGCCAGTACCGCCAGCGCCACACCGGCGTAACCCAGCGCCATCACAAATCCTCGTGGATAAAACAGTGCAAACGCCAACGGCGGCAGAAAGGTAATTGCACCAGTTTGCAATCGTCCACCAACGGTATTTGAACGCTGAAACAAATCTGCCAGATAATCAAATAAACCTAACGCAACGCCGAGAAATGACGTGGCGAGGGCTAAATCAGCAAATAAATGCACCGCCAGCTCAACATGCGGAGAGGCCACCATTTCGCGTAACGCCTGTAACAGCCCGTTTAACCCGGCATGATTAGCCAGCAATCCCATAAAGGTTGTTGAATCAATGCTGCCAAGCGTCGCCACCTGCCAGAAAATATATGCCACCAGGGGGATCGCACTACCGATTATAAACACCCAGCGTAGCTTACGAATGTTGCCATCCATATAGCTGACAATACTCGGCACGCTACCGTGAAAACCAAACGATGTAAAAATCACCGGGATTGCAGATAGTGCCAGCCCCTGTTGCAACGGCAGGGTTAAAAGATTCACCTTGTGAATATGCGGAAGCAGCAGTACCAGCATCACCACCAGAAAAATAATTTTGGCGCTGAACAGAAAACGGTTAAACAAATCGACCAGCGATGTCCCGACACAAACCACGCCACCGGCAACAAAAGTGAACAACAGCACGCCAGCGGTTGCCGACATTGAAATACCTGTCCAGTCGCTGATGCTGGAGGCCAACAATTCACCGGCACCGCTGATGTATGCCGCAGTTAGAGCATACATTAAGAACATCATACTGAAGCCCGTCAGCCACTGACCGTAGCGTCCCAGATAGCGTTTTGCCAGCGTGCCAAGGCCGGTATCTGCCGGGACATGCTGGTACACCTCCAGCAGTAATAGCGCCGTGTAGCACATCAACGCCCAAAGCCCAATCAACAAGATTAACGTGACGCTAAAACCAACACCTGCCGCAGCCAGCGGCATTGCCAGCATGCCTGCGCCAATTGTGGTTCCCGCCACGATAAAAACACTTCCCAGAGTTCTGTTTTTCACGCTTTCTTCTGTCCTGACGATCTTTATGAGTGATATCTGCGGCGCAGGTTAAGGCATAACGGCTGGTTCGTCAAACCGGCGTTACATATGGTGTAAATATAAATGTACAATAAAATGCGTTCAGTCCTGCGCTGGCGCAAAGTCTTGGTAAGCGGCAATCGCTACGCTAGCCTTTTTTCGAGGAGGAACGATGGACTCTATTCACGGTCATGAAGTGTTAAATATGATGATTGAATCAGGTGAGCAATATACGCATGCCAGTCTGGAAGCTGCGATTAAAGCGCGTTTTGGTGAACAGGCACGTTTTCACACTTGCTCGGCAGAAGGGATGACAGCGGGAGAGCTGGTAGCGTTTCTGGCAGCAAAAGGCAAATTTATACCTTCGGAAGACGGTTTTTCGACCGATCAGAGTAAGATTTGCCGTCACTGATTTGAAACGGCGGCAGAAAACCTGCCGCCTGAGAGCATTAGTTTTGTGTGTCGAGGGTAGAGAGTTCTTTGTCGATAAAATACAGACCTTCGCCGCTTTTGCCTGCCAGGCTTAATTTATCAATAATCGATTTGAACAGTTTCTCTTCTTCATGCTGCTCAGAAACATACCATTGCAGGAAATTAAATGTTGGGTAGTCCTGATTGGTCATTGCAGCATGAGCCAGTTCGTTAATTTTCTGGGTGATTAATTGTTCGTGTTTATAGGTTTCCTGGAATAATTCATCAAGTGAGGAATATTCAGCAAACGGAGATTCAACGGTATTAATACGCGGTAAATTGCCGGTATCAGTCAGATAATCAAACAGACGCTGCATATGCGTCATCTCTTCCTGGGCGTGACGGCGCAGGAACGCGGCAGCACCTTCGAAGGTATGATAGCTGCACCAGGCGCTCATTTGCTGATAAAGCAGTGAAGAGTACAGTTCCAGGTTCATCTGCTCATTAAGTTTTTCAATCATTTCTGGTTTCAGCATGATAGTGCTCCACAAAGATTATATTTGTTGCTGTGGCGTCACTATAATTTGTTATTTTATTATTTGCAAAAGGTAAAATATAAACTTCATTTATTAAAAATACGAATGGGAATAAAACGCATTACCGCTATTTCTTTAATCAGCGAAGATCCCCTCGCTGATTAAAATATTTAGAGAAAGACAGGGAAGGCGGAATGATGGCACTGATATGACAAAGTGAATTCCGTATTCAAACATAAGGAACCCGCAAAAAGGCTACAGTTGCCTACTGGCTGACCAAAGGGGATCGCGTGGGTATAGCCTTCCTGCTGGCATGCGCGATCGGCGATCCCGCGACTGACATAACGATCGGTATGGGCATGCTGCAAAAAAGCCTGGTCATAAACCAACCGTACAATACCTGTTGCCGCGTCAACTTCGCTCACATGGGCCTGGCGAGTAACCGTACATCCCGCCAGCGTTATTAATGAAAGAGTCAGAATCAGAAGTCTCATGGTCCAGCCAGAAGAGTAAAAGAAAGCACTATTTTACGCGTTACAGCGCTGCGACAATGGCCGGAAAAGACGCCTGGCAGGCGCTATTTCTTGCCATCTGTAGGTGTCAGAAATGGGGTAGCTGCTTTTTGATTATCATTTTTATAACATCAAAGGGGTATTTATGTGATTTGCATCACATAAAGATTGATTTTTGTGATGATTGTCATATTATAAGCGCAAAGACAATAACACCTGTATAACAAATGGTCGGAGTGCCGCGATGAAACTGCGCAAAATCCTGAAAAGTATGTTCAATAACTATTGCAAGACGTTCAAAGACGTACCGCCAGGCAATATGTTCCGATAACAAAAAACCTGCTCCGGCAGGTTTTTTTGTGTCCTGATGACGGTGGATGTGACTATCGCTGAAGATGTGAAGCCGCTACTATAACGGCTTTCAAAATGCTATCAGGAGTTTACGATGTCCCAGCCGCTGAATGCCGATCAGGAACTGGTTTCTGATGTGGTTGCTTGCCAGTTGGTTATCAAACAAATTCTGGATGTTCTCGATGTAATCGCGCCCGTTGAAGTTCGTGAAAAAATGTCCAGCCAGCTGAAGAATATCGACTTTACTAACCATCCCGCCGCCGCAGACCCGGTCACCATGCGGGCAATCCAAAAAGCCATCGCGCTGATTGAACTCAAGTTTACCCCACAGGGCGAATCCCATTAAAAAAACCGCTGCTTCAAAAAGATGAGGCAGCGGTTTCTCAAAAACTTCATCGGCGCAATGCATTAGCGCCGATGTATGATCAATGCAGCTGATGCGACACGACATTCAGAACATGTTGATCGGTCTGCACAGGGCACATACCCGCAAGTTTCGCACTACGCACTTCATCAAGAATGGTTTGCAGCAACAGGCCATCATGCTGCTGTTCTTTTTCCAGATCGCGCAGGAAATTGACGGTTGAATCATCATTCAGTTCTTTCGCTTCATCGGCTAACTGCGCCAGCGTGCTTGAACGTTGCTCGTATTCTTCCATCGTTTTTTGGAACAGTTCTTCCAGAGAGTTCAGTTTTTCACCGGGAACATCAATGGCTTTAACGATGGGGGTAGCGCCGACACTCTTCATAAAGTTAAACATGCGCATCATTTGGGTCACATTACTCTGTGCCTGGGCGCGAAGGAAAGTGGCGGTGCCGTTCAGACTCTGTTCAGAACACCAGTTACTCAGGTGAAGGTAGAGATTGGATGCGTAAAACTCGCGGTTCATTTGAGAGTTGAGTTTGAGAAGCATTCCAGCGGTTGCCATACCTAATATCCTTATATCCAGAAGTGGAGAGGTGCAAGATAAATCAAAACACCATAATTACTGTTTGCAGAATAATTCCTTTCTGCCGGTCCGAAATGTGATCGTGGAGTCAATTCTGACGATGATCTGAAATAAGAATAACGTCTGAACGGGTATAAGAAAATGCTTAAATCATCAAGTTTATATATTTTTACATTTCATTGATGAAATCAATGTGACTGCAATGAATTTTAATGATAGTGATTTTTGTATCTTGTTGATATTAATCGATTAATTTTGATTCATGATGAAATGATGATTTTATAAAACGTTTTTTCATTTTTGCGAGATGGCTCTCATTATACGTGTTCTGTTAATTAATGAGCACAGTGATAATTAATGGCGAAATGAATGACGCGCATTTTCCACATCTTTGAGTTGTGGTTATTACACCATTTCAAAAACTCAACGCCAGGTAATGCGGCCTATTGACTGGTTAAAAAGAAGACATCCCGCATGGGTACCAAAGACAACAAGGATTTCCAGGCTAATCTTATGGATTAATCTGCTGTGCATTCGACAATTTGTCTGACAAATTGACTTTCCCGGTGATGCTGCCAACTTACTGATTTAGTGTATGATGGTGTTTTTGAGGTGCTC
>ERZ1673695.803-NODE-803-length-41090-cov-5.844084_pt1 | contig 41090 bp, 34 predicted proteins | sample MGYA00580225_ERZ1673695 | MGnify/ENA primary metagenome ERZ1673695 (study PRJEB41218, sample SAMN15661739) | gut metagenome | host: Homo sapiens | place: Canada: London | collected 2015-08-20/2019-03-30 | study: EMG produced TPA metagenomics assembly of... | reverse complement strand
ATTTTCGCATTAGGGGCAAAAGAGTGAATATCACAGATGACCCGGTCGCTGAACCGAGTGCCAATTCCAAGGAAAAGGTCGCACCCGGTAATCGCCTTGTATGAAGGCACGGTGCCATGCATCCCCAGCATCCCCACATAACGGGTGCTGCAGGCGTCAAAGCCGCCAAGCCCCATCAGGGAGCAGGAAACCGGCGCGTCGCAGAGCTCTGCCAGAAGAGAAAGCTCTTCTGAAGCGCCGGACGAGATCACGCCACCGCCGGCGTAGATCATCGGGCATTCGCTTTGCTCAATCAGCCGGATGGTCTCTTCAACCTCTTCGACTGTAAAAATATTTTCCACCGGGCGTGCTTTCGGGACAGCTGCCGGGGTGAACTCCGTCACCGCCGCCGTAATATCCTTGGGTACATCAATCAGCACCGGGCCTTTCCGCCCGCTGTTTGCTATAATAAACGCTTCGCGAACCACATCCGCAAGCTTTGTAACGTCCTTGACAATATAATTGTGTTTCGTCACCGGCATAGTGATGCCGGTGATATCAACCTCCTGAAAGCTGTCAAGTCCCAGCAGGCTGCATGAGACGTTGCCGGTGATGGCGACAACCGGGATGGAATCCATATACGCGGTTGCAATGCCGGTCACAAGGTTGGTTGCTCCGGGGCCGGAAGTTGCAATAACTACCCCGGTTCTTCCAGTGGAGCGCGCGTATCCATCGGCAGCATGAGCGGCTCCCTGCTCATGTGCCGTGATAATGTGCCGTATTCTCCCGCTGTACTGGTACAGCGTATCATAAATATTGAGTACCGCGCCGCCCGGGTAGCCGAATACCGTCTCGACGCCCTGCTCCAGCAAGCACTCAACAATGATCTGCGAGCCTGTCAGTTTCATGACACATCATCCTTTCCACAGAGGGTAGGGCGGCCCCCGCCCAGATACACTTTAACCTGATGCAGGTTAAAAGTGTTTACTATTATAACACGAACAAGGCCGCAAATTAACAGAGCTTTTAAAAATTCGTATGAATAGATAAGATTAAAAGTTAAAAGTCAATTCACTTTGCATCAATTCACAACTGTAATTTTACGGGCTGTGTTTGTACTTGACAACGGATAATTCTTTTGGTAAACTTTATTGGTTAAAATCGCTAAAGTGAACAGGTGGACGAAATGATTATTGCAATTGTTGGTCTGGGACTGATCGGCGCGTCTTTTGCAAAGGCGCTGCGGCAGGTTGGCGGGCATACCATACTTGGGGTGGAAAAAAGCCCTGAGGTCTCAAAAAAAGCGCTGGAACAGAAAGTCGTCAACCGGATTATTGGGCCGGATGGGCTTGTAGACGCCGATTTGACTCTGGCAGCCCTTTACCCCGAGGATACCATTGCGTTTTTCCTACAAAATATAAAGTGTTTAAAAAAAGGAAGCATTGTCGCTGACACCTGCGGAATCAAAGCAAAGGTGGTAAACGCTCTCGACGCTCCTTTGGCTGAAGCGGGAATCCGGTATGTAGGGACTCACCCCATGGCCGGGCGTGAGTTTTCTGGTATTGATTACTCCCTCGCAGACCTGTACCAGGGGGCAAGTTTTATTATAACACCTACACCCCGCACAGACCAAAACGCAGTAAAAACACTGTCCAGCCTAGCCCTCGAAACCGGTTTTGAAAAAGTGGTATCTACAAGCCCTGAGGAACATGACCAGATTATTGCCTACACCTCCCAGCTTGCTCATGTGGTCTCAAACGCATATATAAAGAGTCCCACTCTTAAACTGGAAAAAGGGTTCAGCGCTGGGAGCTTCAAAGACCTTACCAGGGTGGCGAAATGCAACCCTGAAATGTGGACGTCGCTCTTTCTTGATAACCGGGAAGCGCTGCTGTGCGAAATCGACCACCTGACAGCCAGCCTTGCTGAATACAGGACGGCTTTGAGCAGCAAAGACCCGGAGCGGCTCTGCCGCCTCTTACAGGATGGGAATGATTTAAAAGAATGGTCCCTGCGCAACGATAAATAAACAATTTTGATTCCCGGCCCGAACAAAGGCCGGGAATTTCAATTTTTTTAAAACCACCTTCCTGTTGCTTGCTTTTTTACCCCTCTTCCCGTATACTGTACCTTACTATAATGATGTAGAAAGCAGGTACCAAAATGAGCGCAGATTATTTAGTAAAATTGTATGAACTCCCCTCTTCGGAGGAATCGGTCCGCAAAGCAGAGGAACATGGAGTGACCATCCACCGTGCAATGGGTCTGGACCGCGGAAAAATTCTTGATTTTGTCAGCCAGAACTTCAGCTCTGCCTGGGTTGGTGAATGCGCGCTTGCGCTTTCAAGCCAGCCCACCACCTGCTATATTGCCGCGCAGGACAAAAAAGTGGTTGGTTTTGCCTGCTACGATGCCACGGCCAAGGGCTTTTTTGGGCCTACCGGCGTTTTGGAGCGCTGCCGCGGAAAGGGCGTGGGTACTGCACTTTTGTATAAAACACTTGAAGCAATGTGGGAAGCCGGTTATGGCTACGCTGCAATCGGTTGGGTGACTGATGCGCTGGGGTTCTATAAAAAGGCGCTGGATATTTTTGAAATTCCCGGGTCGTTCCCCGGCGTTTACCGCCATATGATTGACCAAAACTAAAGAATGGATTGACTGGAGGGTTCCACGGGTATATAAAAGCAACATGCCTTACCTTTCATATTCGCTTTACGGCTAGATTTTTCAGCCGTAACCATTTCCATATAAACACAAGGAGTTTTATGAACGAACAAAGTCAAAATTCAGTTTCCGGCACCCGGTCAAACAGTTGGAAAAAACAGATTGTCCTTTTTTTATCAGGCCAGACCGTTTCCCTTTTTGGTTCTTCCCTCGTCCAGTATGCCATTGTCTGGCACATCACCCTGACGACTGGATCAGGGCTGATGATGACTATTTCCACACTCTGCGGGTTTCTTCCTCAGCTTTTGATCTCGGTATTCGCAGGGGTCTGGGCCGACCGATACAGCCGCAAGATGCTGATTATGATAGCGGATGGGGTTATTGCCGCGTCCACTTTGGTTCTTGCTCTGCTATTTTTGGCAGGCTATCAAGATATTTGGCTTCTCTTTATCATTTCGGGCATCCGTTCCCTCGGTTCAGGAGTTCAAACTCCCGCTGTCAACGCGATGATCCCGCAGATTGTCCCAACTGACAAGCTGATGCGGGTCAACGGTATCAACGGGAGCATCCAATCCCTGACCACGGTCCTCTCCCCTGCAATCAGCGGCGCCCTGCTCGCTTCCGCAGGCATTGTTTCCACCTTCTTTGTAGATGTTATCACAGCGGCTGCCGCAATCGGCATCATGTTCACACTCAAGGTGAAACGGCTGGAACGAACCGGCCCTCAAGAAGAAAAAGGGCATTTTCAAGAGCTCAGGGAAGGCATTCTCTACGCTTGGCGGCATCCGTTTTTAAAAGCGCTGATTTTTGCTTATTCCTTTTTCATGTTCTTTGTTACGCCGGCCGCCCTCATTACGCCGCTTTTGGTGACTCGTACCTTCGGCGACGAAGTCTGGCGGCTCACTCTCAACGAAATGCTTTTTGGTATTGGCAGCATCCTCGGCGGTGTGGTGATTGCCTCATGGGGCGGCTTCAGAAACCGGCTTAGGACCATCGGGCTGTTCAGCATTTTATTTGGCCTTCTGACGGCGGCGCTCGGCATCCCGCAGAATTTCTGGTCCTATCTGTTTTTCATGCTGCTTACCGGCACGTGTATTCCATTTATCAGCTCGCCCGCCATGGTGCTTCTCCAAGAGATCACCGACCCCGATAAGCAGGGTCGAATTTTCTCCCTGGTGCAGATTATTGTCACAACGGTCATGCCGCTTGGAATGGTAATCTTCGGCCCGCTTTCCGATATCGTGTCTGTTGAGCTTTTACTCATCTTTACTGGTATTGTCATGGCGGCGATCGGCGCAGTTGTTCTCCTCAATAAACGTTATCTGCCATATGGTGTTCGGGGTGAAACAAAGCCGGAAGAATCATAAACAGTACGGCCTCTTTTACCGGCACCGCCGGCAGACATGATTATATATTTAAAGCTGAAAGGATGAAATACAATGAAAAAAACAATAAACTCTCAAAAACACAGCTACAGGAGGGTTTTAACCGACTAACCCTCCGGATTTATCAGGAGGTTCTATGTCCAGCAAAACACATTTATTTACCAAAAGCAGAATCCGGAATTTTTTATCCTATTATAAGCCTTACCGGAAAATTTTTGCGGTAGACATGGCGTTTGCCTTAACAAGCGCCGCAATCGCTTTGATTTTCCCCCTGATCTCAGGTTATATTACTGAAACTGTCCTTGCCGAATGGAACAGCGAAACAGTAAAGCTTCTGACGGTTTCAGGTGTTATCATGCTGGTGCTCGTCGCAGTGCGGATGCTGAGCAACGTCCTTTACGCCTACTTCGGCCATGCAATGGGTGCGAAAATGGAGGGCGACATGCGGGATGAACTGTTCGTGCGCTATGAAAACCAGTCGTTCCACTTCCACAGCCGGGAGAGCGTTGGCAAACTGATGACAATTTTATCAAATGACCTTACCAATATGACAGAGCTTTTCCACCACGGCCCGGAAGAAATTATGATGTTGCTGATTAAATTTGTGGGGTCTTTCGTGATCCTGATCAACATCAACCCGGCCCTGACGGCAATCGTTTTCTCATCTTTCCCGCTCATCTGCACCGCAGTCTATTTCGCTGGCAAGCGGATGAAAAAGGGGATGTTTCAGATGAAATCTGACTTGAGCGATATGAACGTTGAACTGGAAGACGCGCTGGCCGGTATCCGTACAGTTAAGGCTTTTGGAAATGAAGCTGAGGAATACGGCAAATTCAGCAAACGCAACACAGCTTATGTAAAAAGCAAATGCTATTTTTATAAAGTGGAAGCCTGCCTCTATGAGGTTATGGGTACTTATCCCCAGGTTCTGACTATGCTGGTCGTCTTCTTCGGCGCTCTATTCATCGGCCAGGGCAGCCTTGATGTTCCCGTGCTCGTCACCTTCTTGCTTTATGTCAGCTGCCTCCACGACCCGGTCCAGACGCTGGTAAATTTTGCAAGGCTTTTCCAGGAAGGAACAGTCAGCTTTCTCCGGTTCATGGAGATGATGGAAAAAGAACCCGCCGTGAAAGAGACGGAAACCCCCGTTGATCTCGGTGTTTCAAAAGGGGAAATCAGGCTTGAGCATGTGACCTTTCGCTATCCGGGAAGCAGCGAGGATGTACTCCGTGACCTGTCGCTGACTATCGGCAGCGGGGAAAACGTTGCTCTCGTAGGCACTTCCGGAATTGGCAAAACGACTGTCAGCTCTCTGGTTGCACGGTTTTACGACGTCACGGAGGGCAAAATCTCAATTGACGGGGTTGATATCCGTGAAATTTCCTTTGCCTCACTCCGCCGGAACATCGGCATTGTTCAGCAGGAGGTTTTTATCTTTAACGGAACCATCCGGGAAAACATCCGTTTCGGAAGGGAAAACGCAACCGATGAGGAAATTGAAACCGCCGCACGGCTGGCAAACGCAAACGAATTTATTGAAAAGCTGGAGCATGGCTACGATACCGTCGTCGGCACCCGGGGAATCACTCTCTCAGGTGGGCAGCGGCAACGGATCAGCCTGGCAAGGGTTTTTCTCAAAAACCCGCCGATCCTGATTTTGGATGAGGCGACCAGCTCCCTGGACTATGAAAGCGAAGTGATGGTTCAAAAATCCATTGAAGCATTGATGCGAAACCGCACTTGTATTGTGATTGCCCACAGGCTTTCCACCGTGAAAAACGTACAGAGGATTGTCGTTCTGAAAAACCGGGCGGTCGCGGAGGAAGGCAGTCACGATGAACTTCTCCTCAAAGGCGGCGAATACGCAAGGCTTTCCGCCATTGGAAACCTTTAATAGAAAGTACGCAAGCTGTTTTCCGCAAAGGCAAGCATTTTTGTTTTATATACATAAAAAGCCCCGCCGTTTCGGCGGGGCTTTTGCTGTTATTTTTTAAGGCTTCAGCCTTCAAAATCGTAACCGAGTTTAAGGGCTTTGAGGTTTGCGTCCAACAGATGCGCCTTGGAAGCGGGCACGCATTTTTTAATGGCCTCTTCCATGGTTTTATAACTGGTCATTCCGCTCTGTTTGAGCATCGCACCCAAGCAGATAATATTGGCAAGACCCTGCAGGCCATTTTCATTCGCCATTTCTGTTGCGGGAATGTAAACACAGTTAATTTTGTCATTATCGGCCTTTTTATTAATCAGAGTACTGTTAATCACAACACCGCCGCCGTCGACAACCGTGTCGATAAAACGGTCGTAAGACTGGATATTCATGACAATCAGGATATTCGGATTGAGCACACGGGGAGAACCAATTTCGTTCTCCGAAATGCAGACCGAACAGTTCGCCGTACCGCCGCGCATCTCCGGCCCATAAGACGGAAGCCAGGAAACGTGGAGATTATCAATCATGCCGGTGTAGGCCAGTACTTTACCCGCAAACAGGATTCCCTGCCCGCCAAAACCGGCCAGTACAATATTCTTATCCATTATTCGTTTCCTCCCTTGTCTTTATCCTTGTATACGCCAAGCGGATAGTACGGGAGCATGTTGTCACGCAGCCACTGCATTGACTCCGCCGGAGAGAGACCCCAGTTCGTAGGACAGTTGGAAACGACCTCGACAATTGAAAAACCTTTTCCGTCAATTTGATTCTGGAACGCTTTCTTGATCGCTGCTTTTGCGGCGTTAATGTGCGGAACCGAGTCAACAGCAACGCGTTCCGCATAGTAGACGCCGTCCAGCGTAGAAAGCATTTCGCAGACGCGCACCGGATAACCAGCCGTCTTGACGTCACGCCCATACGGGGTGGTCTGGGTGACCTGGCCCGGCAGGGTGGTCGGAGCCATCTGGCCGCCGGTCATACCGTAAATTGCGTTATTGATGAAGATAATGGTGATATTCTCACCACGGGTTGCAGAATGAACTGTCTCCGCCGTGCCGATTGCAGCGAGGTCGCCGTCTCCCTGATAGGTGAAGACAATATTTTTATCACCTAAAACACGCTTGGCGCCGGTTGCAACCGCCGGAGCCCTACCGTGAGGCGCCTCAATAAAGTCACAGTTAAAATAATCGTACGCCATGACCGAACAGCCGACCGGGCAGACACCAACGGTTTTTTCCAACACGTCCAGTTCTACCAGTGATTCAGCAACAAGACGGTGAACAATACCATGTCCGCAGCCGGGGCAGTAGTGGGTGGCAACATCGGTCAGGCCTCTTGTTTTTTCAAATACAACCGCCATTATTTGTCACCTCCTACAGAAGCTAAAACATCCTTTGCAGCCTGTAAAATTTCATTCGGAGTTGGAATAACACCGCCGGTACGCCCAAAGAAACGAACCGGGCATTTCCCGTTTACAGCAAGACGTACATCGTCTACCATCTGGCCCATGCTCATTTCAACAGACATAAACGCTTTTGCGTGATCCGCAATTTTTGCAATAGCCTTCTCCGGGAACGGCCAGAGAGTAATCGGGCGGAGTAAACCAAGCTTAATGCCCTCCGCACGCGCCATATTAACGGCGGTTTTACAAATACGGGACGTGATCCCGTAGGCAACCAGAACAAGATCCGCATCGTCAGTCATAACTTCTTCGTAAAGAACCTCGTTCTCTTTGATTTTCTCATACCGCTCAAATCGCTCGCGAACGCTGTCCTCAAGCTTGTTGGGGTTCAAATAAAGGGAGTTGATAATGTTCGGCTTTCTGCTTCCCTTGGTTCCGGTCGCCGCCCACGGTTTTTCGGGAAGCTTTTTCTCCTCACTCTCATCCGGGAACGCAATCGGTTCCATCATCTGGCCAAGAGCACCGTCAGCTAACAGCATAGCCGGTACACGGTACTGATCCGCCTTATCAAAGGCGCGCCCAACCATGTCGACAATTTCCTGAATGCTGGCAGGCGCAAACACCATAATGTGCAGGTCGCCGTGACCGGGCGCCTTTGTCGCCTGGAAATAGTCCGCCTGAGAAGGCTGAATACCACCAAGTCCCGGGCCGCCGCGTTGTACATTAACAATCAAACAGGGCAGATCGGAGCCCGCTATGTAAGAAATTCCTTCTGTTTTCAGGCTGATTCCAGGGGAAGAGGAAGAAGTCATAACCCGCGCGCCAACAGAAGAAGCGCCCAATACCATATTAATTGCCGCAATCTCAGACTCGGCCTGCAGGAAAGTCCCTCCGATTTTGGGCATCCGTTTTGACATATACGCGGAAAGTTCGGTCTGCGGCGTAATCGGATAGCCGAAGAAATAGCGGCAGCCTGCACGGAGCGCCGCTTCCGCGAGAGCCTCGTTTCCTTTCATCATATATTGCTGTGACATATTTGCCTCCATTTCTTCGTATAATTCGACAAAATTATACGAAACGTTTTCAAATTTGACTATTTTTCAACTGTAATCGCACAGTCAGGACAGGTTTTCGCGCACATTGCGCAGCCAATGCAGCTATCCATGTCGATAATCTCTGCCGGGTTGTAGCCTTTGGCGTTCAGCACCGTTTTTGAAAGCTGAAGAATCTTCTTCGGGCAGACAGTGGTGCAAAGCCCGCAGCCTTTACAGCGGTCAGCATTAATCGTCGTCTTTGCCATACCTTATACCTCCTCTTTTCACTCAACAGGTTTCAAATACAATTCCATTGGGAAAATATCTGTCCCGTTATTCTGTATTTCGTTTCCTTTCACACAAGCGGTGAACTTAACCGGCAGGCCGGTTACCTCACTCAACTGTTTGCCGAAAGTCAAGCCCCGCTCTACCACTTCAGGAGTGGTTAAAGGGCCAAGGTTTGCATTATTTACAAGCGCGGTTGCCTTAAGGCGGGAAGCTGCTTCAATGCTGCGAAGCGATTCAGCCGTTTCCTCCGGTTCCGCGGTCAAAAAGCGAAAAGGGTTGTAGACATAAAGCATTTCATAGCCCTTTTCCTCAATTAAGGCGGCGTATTGCCCCAGAGCAACCGCCCCGGCGTCATCCCCGCCAACGTCTAAAATAATAGTGCCGTCTCCCATCCGGATTTTTGAAGCCACGCTTCCCGGAAGGGACGGTACGTCCAGATTGGTAGAAGCAAAGTTTGCCGCAACCAGCTCAATTCCGCGCTCTTCAAATAGTTCTTTGCAGTCGTTGGTGCGGAAGTACGGGTTGACAATATCCAAATCCATAATGGTGACCTGCTCTCCCCCGTCTGCCAGATGGAGCGCCAGGTTAACGGCAAGGTTTGTTTTGCCGCAGCCATAATGGCCGGTGATAATAATGATTTTCTGAAAATTTATCATAATAACAGGGTATCCTTACTATAAAAATAAAAGCGTTTTCGCTGGATTTCAGCAAAATTTTGAAAAAAACTATACAGGCGCAAAGCTTAAGGATGCTCATATAAATTATATAAGCCTTCGGTTTTACTGCTGCGTCGCAGGAACGAAAACAACAAGAATGTGCTGCCCATTGTTGCTTGTATTACAATCAACGCCGAAATATTTGCGGCTGATATTTATTATATCACACGAAAGCGGACAATACAATTCTACTTTTCAACAGTAATTTTACCATTTATAATACCAATTTTTTCGCAGATATTATAAGTGAAGCCTTTTTCAGTATAGCCTTAATTTCTATAGGGCCGGTTCATTCTGACCGGGCCGATTACAGGCGCCGCAGTTTGACCAACTGCAAAGGGCAAAAAACAAGCAGGAAGGAGCGGAAACGGAGTATTACGTTTCCAACAAAATATGAGGCTGATCCGAACGATGATTCATTCCTTTACGGCTGTTATGGCGGTACTGGCCTTTACAGTACTGGGGATGATGGTATATATTGACATCGCAGCACCCGAACACTATTATAACATCAAAGGCGAGGAGTTTACCATTTCGCCGCTCTTTGGCGTACAGCTGGGAAGCACCTACGAAAAAGAGGCGGCGGCGCAGGCAAGCGAAACCGCTCCAGTCCGGCAGGAGGTCCAACTTTCGTTGTTCGGGCTGATCCCGGTTAAAACCGCCACGGTGGAGACAATCCCCAAAGTGATGCTCGCCCCCTGCGGTACCCCGTTCGGGGTAAAAATCCTGACTGACGGCGTCATCGTAGTCGGGCTCAATGAAATCGCCACCGAAAACGGCTCACGTAACCCGGCCAAAGAAGCTGGGATCCGCACCGGCGATATTATTATTAAAATTAACGATACCCCTGTTTCTTCCAACGCAGAGGTCGCAGGCGTAATCTCAAACAGCGGCGGGGAGAGCGTTACCATTCACTATAAGAGGGACGGCAAAACCGGTTCTCTTTCCCTGACGCCGGCTCTTTCCGCTATTGACCACACCTACAAAGCCGGGTTATGGGTCCGCGACAGCTCGGCGGGCATTGGGACAGTCAGCTTTTACGACCCTGAAAGCAAAGCCTTTGGCGGACTGGGGCACGCAATCTGTGACGTAGATACCGGTGAAGTACTGCCGGTGATGCAGGGGGACGTTGTTAACGTAAAAATCCACGATATTGTAAAGGGTACAGTGGGAACCCCCGGAGAACTGCGGGGCAGTTTTGTTTCAAAAACATCCTGCGGCACCATCCTTCTCAACAATGAGTCGGGCGTATTCGGCCAGATGTATGAGGCGCCGCAGTATAGCAGCGTTGTCCCTATGGGACTGAAACAGGAAATCAAAACCGGAAAGGCGACCGTTTTAACTACAATTAACGGAAGCGCGCCCAAAGAATATGAAATTGAAATTGAAAAAATAAATCTTTTGGAAAACAGCCCGACCAAAAATATGGTCATCAAGATTACTGATCCGGAGCTTCTGGAACTCTGCGGCGGGATTGTTCAGGGAATGAGCGGAAGCCCGATTGTCCAAAACGGAAAGCTCGTCGGCGCAGTCACCCACGTTTTCGTAAACGATCCAACGCGTGGTTACGCAATCTTTGCAGAGAATATGTACCAGAATATCGCTTCAATGCGTACCCAGTCATAACCCCATTTTCTCCTATAATAAGGTAGGCTGTCCCTTTTTCATTCGTCGATTATCCATTATTTACAAATAATTGGGAAAAAATGTAAAAAACCTCTTGTTTTATTTTCCAATATATGGTAATATTATGACAACAAGATCAGACGAGGAGGAAGTATTGTGACAAACAAACGAAAAGTAATGATCGGCGACGAATCGCTGGATTACGGGTTAATTTGCGCAGACATGCTGCGTTCCAAGGGCTTTGAGGTGCTGACCGAACCGAAAAACGGCCAGATAATCTGCGATGCAATTTTGAAAGAGCACCCTGATGTAGTCATTATCGACGCTTTAATGCAGCAGATGGACGCCATCAAGCTGCTGAAAACTTTTAAGGACATTGCAAACCGCCCCATGTTTATCATCACAACTGCCTACGACAGTTCATTTTTGCAGAGCGAACTGATGAACTGCGGCGCGTCCTACTTCATGCTCAAACCGTTCGAGCTGGAAGACCTGGTTGACCGCATTGTTGCCCTCACCGATTTTCACGCCCCGGCTGATCCGGTTGCAAAGCCCACAGGCCATGCCGACCTGGAAGTGATGATTACCGACGTCATCCATCAAATTGGCGTTCCCGCCCATATCAAAGGCTATCACTATCTCAGGGAATCCATCCGGCTTTCCATTGAAGACCCTGAAATGATAAACTCTGTTACAAAGCTTCTTTACCCGACAGTCGCAAAGGCCTTCAACACCACTTCCTCCCGTGTTGAACGCGCCATCCGCCACGCTATTGAAGTGGCCTGGGACCGCGGCGACGTTGATACTCTCAACGCTTATTTCGGATATACCATTCACAACAGCAGGGGCAAACCGACCAACTCGGAATTTATTGCCATGATTGCAGATAAGCTTCGCCTGAAGCTGAAAGCCTCCCATGTTGTTTAAAATACCAACTTCTTCTATCTCTTGAATCTCCCATAAAAACAAAAGGCCCTTTGGGGCCTTTTTATTGCTTCAATAAAATTTTAAAAGGGTATTGACTTTTTAAAGGGCAATGAATATAATGATACCATAAACTAAACCGTTGATTAAGAAGAGTAAGCCTTAAAACGTGCTTTCAGAGAGCCGCTGGCTGGTGCGAAGCGGCAGTAACCTTTTGGCTGAATGGACTTATGAGGGCAGGACGAAAAGCGGTGTGCTTAGTAGTGCCTGACGGGATCTTCACCCGTTACCAAGGAAGCGCATATGGTTGTATGCGGAGTGAGTGGGCACATTCGTGTCAATTAGGGTGGTACCGCAGAAGTGTGAAGCTTTTGTCCCAGTGAAAACTGAGACAAAAGCTTTTTTTGTTGCTTTTGTCCCTAAACATCAAACGCTTCCGGGCGAACTTTATGGAAAGGACTCCTTCAGAAAGTGAGGGAGGAAAGGTGAACAAAAATGAAAATCCCACACAGACTTTATTTGGCCGAAGAGCAGATGCCCAAACAATGGTATAACCTGCGGGCCGATATGAAGGAACAGCCGGAACCGATGATTAACCCGGCCACTATGCAGCCCGCCACCGAAGAAGACCTTTACCCGGTCTTCTGCAAAAAGCTTGCCCATCAGGAAATGGATGCGGAAACCCGTTATGTAGATATTCCGGAAGAAATTCAGGAAATGTACAAGATTTATCGCCCGTCCCCGCTCTGTCGTGCCTATAACCTTGAAAAAGCGCTTGGCACTCCGGCAAAAATTTATTACAAGTTTGAGGGGAACAACACCTCCGGCAGCCATAAGCTCAATTCGGCAATTGCGCAGGCGTACTACGCTAAAGACCAGGGGCTGACCAGCTTGACCACTGAGACCGGAGCGGGTCAGTGGGGGACCGCCTTGTCGGAGGCCTGTTCCTACTTCGGTCTCGACCTGACCGTTTTCATGGTTAAGGTCTCTTATGAGCAGAAGCCGTTCCGCAAGGCTGTCATGCAGACCTTCGATGCGAATGTAATTGCCAGCCCGAGTGATACCACTAACGTCGGTCGCCAGATTCTCGCAAACGATCCCAATACGGGGGGGAGTCTTGGCTGTGCCATATCGGAGGCAGTCGAAAAGGCTGTTTCCACCGAAAACTGCCGTTACGTCCTTGGCTCCGTTCTCAACCAGGTTCTTCTCCATCAGTCGATTATCGGCCTGGAGGCCAAAAAAGCGATGGATATCTTGGGGGAATACCCGGATGTCGTTATCGGCTGTGCCGGCGGCGGCTCAAACCTTGGCGGTTTAATTGCCCCTTATATGCAGGATAAACTCACCGGAAAGGCCGATCCTCGGATTGTCGCGGTAGAGCCGGCGTCTTGCCCGTCCTTCACCCGCGGCAAGTACGCTTACGATTTCTGCGATACCGGAAAAATCACTCCTCTGGCAAAGATGTATACGCTGGGCAGCGGTTTTATCCCCTCGCCGAATCACGCAGGAGGCCTGCGCTATCACGGGATGTCTCCGATCCTTTCCAAGCTTTACCACGATGGGTATATGGATGCTGTTTCGGTAGAGCAGACCAAGGTCTTTGAGGCGGCAACTTTCTTTGCGAAGCACGAGACCATTCTGCCTGCGCCGGAATCGGCTCACGCAATCCGCGCTGCAATGGATGAGGCGCTTCGGTGCAAAGAGACCGGTGAGGAAAAAACCATTCTCTTTGGCCTGACCGGTACCGGCTACTTTGATATGACCGCGTATACGGCCTTCCTGGAAGGGAAAATGAGCGATTATGTACCGACTGACGAAGACCTGCAAAAAGGGTTTGACAGCCTTCCCCAGGTTTCCGGGCGGTAACTGTACCTAAAAAAGACGGCTTTTTAGCCGTCTTTTTTTATTTGTCGTATATTTGTGACTGAAATGTGACTGTGTGTGGATATACTAAACTTATCAGCTGTCCACCGAAGTTGGCGGACAAGTTTAAGTAGTTGGACAGCCGGTGAAAAAATTTGCTGGTCCACAAATATTTGTGACCGGTGTGTGACTACCCCTCAATATACTATTATTAAAAGTCAATCAAGGAAGGTGATTTAAGTGAAGCAGAAATGCCGGAAGTTTTCCAAAAAACTTTTTACAATGCTGGTATCGCTGGTAATGCTGATTGCGTTATTGCCGACAACCACATTGGCAAAAGACTGGCCGGGAGGCGGAGGAGGTTCTACCTTTAACCATCTTGATATCAAGACAGCTGGCTCCTTTGCTTATCTGGACCAGAACGACAATCAAAAAACGGTGGGCATCACCTGGACCAAATCCAATATGATCAAGTATATGAAAATCTATATTGGAGAAGGCTCTACTCAGAATGTCGTTCCCGCTACTACAAACAGTTCCGGATGGGGAAGCGGCGGAGGCAGTGATGAAAACCGAATCTCTGTCAAAGCAGACAAGGAAGCACCGGTCCGTGTTGTCATTGAAATTCCGGTGACAGCGCTCGGCCTGACAAATGATAAGGTTTCTGATCTTTATGAAACGAACGCATAGGGCATAAAGGTTTTTGAGTACGAAGGGATTTATTATTGGAGCGATAACATCCCCGGCGTTTCTAATATCTGCCCGAATAAATCCGGCCTTGATGTGTTGATTTCCAGCACGGCGTTAATTGATTATGCCAAATACGGCACAATTGAAGTGAAAAAGGTCGTTGAGAATGCAGACGGTTCCGTTGCTTTAAACGACAATACCACCTTTTCTTTCAAAATTACCAGTGCAGATGGAAGTTTTTCAGAGACGTTTTCTTTGAAAAACGGTGAGTTTAAAAAATATGAAAGCCTGCCTGTCGGCGTTTATTATGTTGACGAGCTTAATGTTCCAAATGGATACACGGTTAAAGGATACAACAGGGAAGTTGTTTTGAAAGAGGCAAATGAATACAAAGCCCTGACGGTAACCAATGTAAAAAAGGACAGCAATAAGGGTGCGCTGACTGTCGGTAAGATTTTGTCAGAGACCGATAGCGTTAATCTCCCTGCCGATGCTACTTTCACTTTTACAGTAGCTGGAAGCGGAGTAAATCAGACCTTCAGCCTGACCAAAGCGGATATTACTGCGGGTAAAGTTTCTTATACCTTTGCAAACCTCACCCCTGGGAATTATACCGTTACCGAAAGTGCGGCCTATACAAACGGTGAGATGATAAAAACAACTACGGCAACTGTCCAGGTTGGAAGTGGTAATGCTTCCAACGCTGACTTGTCCAATGACGGTTTAACGGCTGCCGTTGTGAAGGGCCAGACAACCTCTGTCTGGTTCACAAACAGCTATGATGTCAAACCTGTCACCTATCCGGTCATTGTCAACTACTATAAAGACAGTGTGACCAATCCGGGTGATACCGCGCACTTCCTTGGCACTCAGAACCTGGGTAACTATGAGAACGGCGATACCATCACTCTGAACGCTGCTCAGCTTGATGCTTACAAACCGGCGAACGGCTATGTTTCCGGCGTACAGCAGGGAGCTGTTCCGTATGTAGTGGTTTCTTCTGACGATAATGTTATCAATGTTCTTTATATTGCAGAAACCTTCCCGGTAACGGTCAACTACTACAAGGATAGCGTGACCAATCCGGACGACGCCGATACTTTCCTTGGAAGCGCAGTGTTTGAAACCCCATTTGAAATCGGCTCTGAGATTACCCTGGAAGATGGAACAGCGGCAACTCAGCTTGATTTCTTGAAACCTGTTTCCGGCTATAATTCCGGCCTGCAGGACGGCGATACTCCGTATGTGGTCGTTAAGGGCGACAATGTAATCAATGTTGTCTATTACGAAGAAGAAATTATTGTTGACCCGGAACCGCCGCTCGTAGGGCCGGCCGGTCCTACTGATCCGGTCGATTTGCCGGAAGAGGAAATTCCGGATGAAGATGTCCCGCTTGCCCCGCCGAAGACTGGCGACGCGGTTTTACCTGCCGCACTCGCTGTGCTGATGGCTTTGATGGCAGCTGGTGGTGTCCTTCTCCGCAAAAAGGCGGACAGCGAAGAGAAATAAAATAAAAATAAAGGCGTGACGGCTGTCACGCCTTTATTTTTTTATCATTTTATGGTATGCTGAAAAAAATTATTTTTCCATGCAATAAAGCGGGATGTTTCTGCATTAACTATTTGAAAGGGTCAAATTATGTTTCTATTTTGTACGGCGCCGATAGAACAAAAGAAGAACAGAAACCGCCGGCGGGAAGCCGGCGAAGATTTGATTCGCCGAATTGGACAAGACGATCAAAATGCCTTTCGTGCGTTTTATGAGTCTACGAAAAATTCGGTGTATGGATATGCTTTATCAATTTTAAAAAACAGGCAGAATGCAGAGGATGTTATGCAGGAAACGTACTTGAAAATACGGGAAAACGCCCCGTTTTACCAACCGCAGGGAAAGCCGATGGCATGGGTGATCACAATTGCAAAGAACCTGTGCTTTATGAAACTAAGGGAAGGAACCAGAACCGTCCCATTACCAGCTGAAGAACCAGAAATTGTTGATTTTTCAGAGATTTCCGAGATGGAAGACAGGCTTGTATTGGAAGCGTTGATGAACAGGCTGTCAGACAGGGAGCGGGAAATCGTGCTGCTTCACGCGGTCAGCGGGCTGAAACACCGGGAAATTGCGAAAGTCCTTTCCCTTCCGTTATCTACCGTATTGTCAAAATACAGCAGGGCAATGAAGAAACTGAAAACCGGCCTTGCGGAAATGGAGTGAGCCGCTATGAAAAACAGGGAACTGGAAAAGAGAATCCGCCGTGCGGTAAACAGTGCCACTCCGGATATTTATGAGCGCATTACCTCTGATTCTGCATTTCAGGCAGAAAGGGAGAGTCGAATGGAGAGTCAGAAACATGAAAAACACACTGCAAAGAAACGCGGTTGGATGATTGGGGGAGCAGCCGCGGTGTGCGCAGCGGTATTCATCGCCTGTTTTGGGCTGTTTCAGCTGATGCAGGTGAATTCCAGCGCGGTGGACGCGATTGTGTCGATTGACGTCAACCCCAGCGTGGAGCTTTCTATCAATAAAGAAGATAAAGTAGTACAGGCAAAGGCGCTTAATGACGACGCCGAGAAAGTACTGGACGGCATGAAACTTGAACAGGTTGATTTAAACGTTGCCGTAAACGCGATTATTGGTTCGATGCTCAAACACGGCTATTTGGACGATTTGGCAAACGCGGTGCTGGTTTCAGTTGAGAACGATGATGAGGCCCGAAGCAGCACCTTAAAAAAACAGGTCAGCGGCGATATTGCGGCCATGCTTAAACAAAACAACCAGAACGTTACTGTGCTAAACCAGAATATTACTTCAGATGAACAGCTGAAGGAATTCGCACAAAAGCATGGAATCTCTTACGGGAAGGCCCTTTTTATTTACCAAATTGCCCAGAAAGACAACAGCCTTGTTATGGATCAGCTGGCGGATATGTCAATCAGCAGGCTTTGCAACCTGGTCAATACCAAAGGAATTGTACTGGATGATTTCGTGGGGATTGACGACGACGATGATCGTCCGCTGCTGAGCGGGCAGCAGTATATCGGTGAAGAAAAAGCCAGGGAAATTGCGCTGCAAAAGGTTCCGGGAGCTTCTGTAATGTCCGTGAGACTAGACCGTGAGGGTATGACCGCTGAATATGAGCTGAAACTTCAAAAAGGGCAGATCCGGTATGAAGTGGAAATTGATGCGCTGACTGGAGCGGTTACAGATTATGAAGAGAAAACCGCCCAAAACGCGAACGGGAATGACAATAGCGCCGACAAGCCGGACGATGGATTTACGCCGTCTGCTTCAGAGAACCTTATCACAGCGGATCAAGCTAAAGAGGTTGTATCTGCTAAACTGCCTGGCGGTGTCTTTACAGAGTTTGAACTTGAAAAAGACGACGGTATCTGGAAATACGAAGGCGAAATCAAACAAGGGAAAACAGAAGCCGAGTTTGAAATCAACGCTCAGACTGGCGCTATCATTAAATGGGATGTTGAGCAGGATGATTAAAAAGGCGCCTTTAGCGGTATAATGCCGTTCAGTTTACGATTCGTTGAATAGGTTTAAGCACCGGCGATTCTCTGTTTAAGAGAGTCGCCGGTATTTTATTTGCTAAAGCCAATAATAGTTTTCATTTTTGGCAATGTTTTATAAGCTCCCTTGTCCATATAAACCTGTTCAATGGTTTTCTTAAGTTGCGACAATGGGCATAATTCTTATTGCCTTGAAAAACGCTTGACAGCTATAATTTTATATTGTATTATTGTATTATATGAATAATACAATATGGGATTGAAAGGATGCGTGAAAATGAAATGGGAGCTAGTAAGCGACCGCCCGATTTATGCGCAGCTGCTGGAACAGGTGGAACGGGCAATCGTTGCCGGGTTCTTGCTGCCGGGGGAAAAGCTTCCCGGCGTTCGGGATATGGCGGCAGAAGCAGGGGTCAACCCCAATACGATGCAGCGGGCATTGGCAGAGCTGGAACGGCGCGGACTGCTTTACAGCCAGCGTACCAGCGGGCGCTATGTGACGGAGGATATACACATGATTGAAACCATGAAGGGCGAAATTGCCAGGGAAGTTGTAAAGAATTTTTACAGACAAATGGAGGCCCTTGGTTACAGCAAAGAGGAAACCAGAAATATCATCGAGAAAATGGAGGGGTAAAGAAATGGAAATGACACGGCAAATCAGCCCGGTTTTGGAGGCCAGGGACCTCAAGAAGGGCTACGGTTCGAAGCCGGCTCTTAACGGTGTTGACCTTGCGCTCCCGCGCGGGCAGATAATCGGCTTGCTGGGGCCGAACGGGAGCGGTAAAACAACGCTGATCAAGCTTGCTTGCGGGCTGCTCCAGCCCAGCGCGGGGGAACTGCTGATCAATGGGATGAAACCCGGTGTTGAAACCAAAAAAGTTGTGAGCTACCTGCCTGAGCGCAGTTACCTCCCCAACTGGATCAGGGTTCGGGATGCATTGAATCAATTTGAGGATTTTTATAGTGATTTTAACCGCGAAAAAGCTATGGATATGCTGAAGCGGCTGCGGCTGGAGCCTCAAATGCGGATTTCGGAAATGAGTAAAGGAACGCGTGAAAAAATTCAGCTGATCCTGGTAATGAGCCGCGAGGCCGACCTCTATCTGTTGGATGAGCCAATTGGCGGCGTGGACCCGGCAGCCCGGGATTACATTCTGGAAACCATTATTGCGGGGTACCGGGAGAATGCAACTCTTGTCGTTTCTACCCACTTAATCGCCGATGTAGAGAAAATACTGGACGGTGTTGTCTTTTTGAAAGAAGGCAGGATCGCACGGGTATCAAGTGTTGAGGAAATTCGTGAAAACGAGGGAAAAAGCGTTGATGCGCTGTTCCGGGAGGTGTTTAGATGTTAGGGAAACTGATCAAGTATGAAGGCCGGGCCTGCAGCCGGATTTTTGTGCCGATGTGGGCCGTGTCAATCGGAACGTCACTGCTCATGCTCGTAGTTGGAAGCATTATTAAAGCGTTTGCGACCGGGGTTGGCGGAACAGTAGATGCTATCATTGATATAATCTCCGCCTTTCTTGTTATAGGGCTGGTGCTTTTAGGCATCGTTACAGTTGTTGTGCGGTTTTATCAAAACCTTATTTCTGACGAAGGATATCTTTCGTTTACGCTTCCGGTCACGGCGACACAGCATATCGTGGCTAAATTACTGACGGGGCTTTTATTTCTGATTGGCACTGCGCTTGCAGTTTTTCTCAGCCAGCTAATCACGAATTTTGACAGGACAACCGGTGCTTTGAACAGTCTGTTTTCTCAGCTCGAAAGAGTTCAGGACAGCTGGATGTTTTTCTCTTTGATATTGCTTTTTCTGCTGGTCGCTGTAGTGGACACCATCTGCAAACTGTATGCCAGCATGGTAGCAGGCAGCCAGTTCGGCCGGCACCGTATTGTCGGCAGCGTAGTTTCCTACTATCTAGCCGGGGTGATGGAGTCGATTATAATGCTTGTAATCGGCTTGCCGCTTTTCCTTCCCTGGGTCAATGATCCTGCCCAGGTGAACAGCCAGTCGGTTGAAGAACCGTTCGCTTTCCTGATGCTGGGAGTCCTGACCTTGTTTATGGCGTTCTTTTCAGCAGCGTATTTCTTCGCATCTCGCTGGCTCCTGACAAAGCGGTTGAACCTTCAATAGGCAGGCAATCCGAAAACATAATGCGCTAAATAAAAGAAGGCCTCCGCATATGCGGAGGCCTTCTTAATTGCAGAAACTACTTGGCTATTTAATCCGGCCCATAAAGAAATCCTTCTGGAACTTCTGGTAAGGGGTTTCCTCTGCTGTTTTGAGTTCTCTTGTAACACCGAGTTCCATGTAAACGGGATTTTCTTTGGTATAGGGTTTCCATTCCGGATGCCCGTTCCCATTAGGATTTCCTGTTTTGGCAAAGTTTGCGTAATAGTCCGCCATTGCGACTGCTAGGTCGAAATCAACGCCGGTAAATGGCCGCCAGCAACGGTTCAGAGTTTCAAACTCAAACCAGAGCTCGGCGGAATGGAAAGAACCGAGTTCGTCGCCGGGCAGCTTGCGGGTAAAGAAGTAAACATAAGGGGCTTCCTTGCCGTTTTCCTCCTGCGCCTCTGCGAAGCCGTGGACGGCGGAAAGCAGCCGGTGGGAGGTCTTGAAGAACGCCGCGGCGTCCTCATCCGTTTTCACATTGCCAATTTTGAGAAGTTCCTCTGTCTTATCACCAAAGTTGATTTCTGCGGCCTCTTTCAGCTCTTTCAGTGTGTTGACCGTTCCAGCAAAGGCCTGTCCTTCATCTTCGTTGCAGCCGATCATATAGTCAATGTCATGGTTTTTGCCGTCCAGAATCACCTGAGAGGGATCATCGTTCAGAACGTAGTTGTCAACGATCAGCCCCGGACGGATATTCTGCTCCATCATATAATCAAGAATCTGTTCAGCCGGGAGCTTCCGCATTTCGGCAATGGAGCTACAGCCCAGGCCTTTCATGATGGAAACGCCCATTTCTTCTGCTTCTTTTAAAGACATAAAGGTGCGGGCGTTGCCGTGGGGCCAGAGGCCGCCGCCGCTCTGGAGGATGGCGCGTTTGAACAGCCCCTTGGTCAGCGGGGAAGTCATGATTGCCTGTGTGCTGCCAGCGCCTGCCGATTGGCCAAAGACGGTAATATTATCCGGGTCGCCCCCAAAGGCGGCAATATTCCGGGAAACCCACTTTAACGCCGCAATCTGATCCTGTACCAGGTAGTTGCCGGAGCTTCCGGTTTCACTTTCCGCGGTGAGTTCCGGGTGAGCGAGCAGACCGAGCAGCTGCATCCGGTAGTTGATAGTGACAAGGATTACGCCCCGTTTGCAGAAGCCCTCGCCGTCAAATTCCGGTTCTGATGCGTAACCGCAGACGTAGCCGCCGCCGTGGATCCAGAACATGACCGGAAGCTTTTCGTCCGGGGATTCGGCGGGGGTCCAAATATTCAGGTAAAGGCAGTCCTCGCTCTGCTCTTCCTTGTTGTTATAGAATTCCTTGGTGTAAAAATCAACGCCCTGACGCTTTTGAATTTCAATGGCGCTGTACTGATCCGCCATCCGCACGCCTTCCCAGGGCTCGACCGGCTGGGGGGCCTTCCAGCGCAGCCCGCCGACCGGGGGCGCCGCGTAGGGAATCCCTTTGAAAACGCTAAACATCCGGTTGTTGCCGGGAACGCCCCTAAGCAGGCCGGACTCTACTTTTACTTCTCTGATTGCTGACATGTTGTTACCTCCGTTGCTGTTATGAATTGGGATATTTTTTACCATAAAGGGCTTGTTTTGTTATTCAGCGCGGCGTGGCACGAAACGCGTTGTGCCTAGACTGTAAACGAGCCGCGTGAAATAAAAAATATTTACGCCGCAGATACGGCTGCCATTTTTATTATAACGTACGGTGTTTGTGAAAACCAAGAGTAAAAGAAACTAAAGTTTGTCGTTCCTTTTTATACAAAACGCGCGTTACCGCACAACATCGTTTTGTATCATCCAATCAAGCGATTCTTTGACCGCGTCAAAACTGGAATAACGCGGCCTGAAACCGAGAAGGCGCGCGGCTTTCTCCATGGAATAACTGGGGGAGCGCATTATGTGGTCGTAGGTTTGGGCGGCGCTTTTTTCCTCAATATTCTGCTTCCATTCTTCAAAGGGTTTAAAAACCAGGTTCGCTTCTTTTCCAAACCATGAGGCGACCTCCTGCGCGTAACCCCGCAAAGTGACGGCACCTGTTGAAACCGCGTGAAAATGCTGCCCGTAGCTGACGCTCCCTGCCCGGATTGCGGCGCGGAACACTCCTGCAACATCAGCGGCGTGTACATGATGGACGCTTTCCATCCCAAAGTTCGGCAGGATAAGAGGTTCGCCGTGCATTAACGCTTCAAAGACAGCCGGATTTTTATTTGCCTGCGGGCCCAGCGGCAGGTGCCCCGGCCCCACAATATGCCCCGGATGAATCTCGGTCCCCGGGAAATGGGAAAGCGCATATTTTTTCTGGAGGGTGCGGACCATTTTGAGCTTTTCTGTCCCATATTCCCCGATGGGGTTCAGGTCATCCTCCTCTGTACAGGGAGTCACTGAAACGGGTCCGTGTATCCAGACGCTCCCGCAGACGAGATAGTGCTCAACCTGCCCCTCCAGCACGTCGATCAGCGCGGACATATCAGCCTCTTTGAAGCAGATCATATCAACGACGACGTCTGGGTTTAGCGCGGCAATTTTCCGGGGAAAAGCTGGATCGTTCCTGTCGGCCGAAACCTGCTTGACAGAATCCCAGCAGCTATGGGGGAGATAGGGCTTTGAAGCTCCTCTGCTGACGTTTATAACCTCAAAACCGTCTGAGCAGAGCATGGGCGTAAGGTAGGTTCCGACCTTTCCCTTGCCGCCGATGAGTACAGCGCGTTTCATAAATGATTCCTCCTTTGACTTAAATGTATGATGTATAGTCGGTTTTTACATATTATTAGGCGGAAACGGTTTACAAATAAAAAGAGGATGCGGTATGATGAAGATAGGTCAATGCCTGCTTTTTTGAAATTGCTTTGGGGTGATGCCGTACCGGCTTTTAAAGGTGCGGATAAAATTGTTTACGTCGCGGAAGCCGCACCGGTAGGCAACCGCGCTGACCGGCAGGCCGCCCTGTAAAAGGAGCTGCCTCCCGTGAAGAAGGCGGTGTTCCAGCAGGTATTGTTTCGGCGTATACCCGGTGAGCTCCTTAAAACTCCGGCCAAGGTAGTCGGCGTTTATATACTGGCTTGCCGCGAGCTCCGCAATTGAAACAGGTTCGGCATAATGCGCTTCCAGATAACGCTGAACTTCCCAAACTTTGGCGGCGCTTTCGGTATCCGGCAGAAAAAATTGTTCCGGATGCTCTCTGTAGACCCCAATTAAAAGCTGTTCCAGCAGGTTTGCGCTCAGCTCTTCTGAAAAAGGCCGGCGGTTTCGGTATTCCTCTGCCATTGCGTTAAAGAGCCGTTCAGTTTCCTCAGGGCGTTCCAGCGTCAGACAGTGGGAAAAATGATAGGGGCGGTTTTTGAAGACGGTTGCAAGCAGGGGGCTGCGCCCAGGCTGCTCAAGCAGCTGCGGGGAGAAAATGCAGAAATAACGCTCATAGGGCCGCCCGGTGATCTCTAATTCATGCTGTTCCAGCGCGCCGATTAAAACAAGCGTTCCCGCCCCGGCTTCATAACTTTTTCCGTCGATCCGGATTCGAACCGAGCCGCGTTTTACAAAAATCAGTTCGCAGGCCGGGTGAGTATGGTTGGAAAGCGGTTGTCCGTCATCCGCGTGCTTGATCCTGATAACGGGGTAGGCGTCGCTCATTTTTATCACCTCGCATATTTTTATTGTACTTATAAAATCATGTTAAATCAAGGGGAGAAATTGGGATGGAAACAAGACACGAACGATTCCGTTACGCAAACGCGGAGGAATTTAAAGCCGCGCTTTCAAAGTATCGTCTGAACCTGCCTTTTTCAGAGAATCTGGGGGTTTTGGCAAAACCTTTGGAGCTTGGTGAAAAAACCATAAAAAACCGGCTCGGCATCCAGCCGATGGAGGGCTGCGACGGCACGCCGAGCGGCGCGCCGGACCAGCTCACTTTCCGCCGGTATGAACGTTTTGCCGCAGGCGGCGCGGGCATCCTCTGGATGGAGGCAATGGCGGTCTGCCCTGAAGGGCGCGCAAACCCCCGTCAGCTTCACTTGAATGAGGAGAACCTTCCGGCTTTCTGTGAACTCAACCGGCGGATTTCCGCAGCGGCTTCGGGCGGGGAGCCGTATAAAATTGCCCAGCTGACCCATTCCGGGCGGTATTCTAAACCGAACGGCGTACCGGAGCCGGTCACCGCGGTTAAAATCCCATTTCTTTTCGCTGATGGGAAAGACGACTACGAGCCCGCTACAGATGACTATTTGAAAGGGCTGGTGCCAAAGTTTGTAAAGGCGGCGAAGCTTGCGAAGGAAGCGGGTTTTGACGCAGTCGATATCAAAGCCTGCCACCGGTACCTTTTGTCTGAATTACTTGGTGCGTTTGACCGCCCCGGCAGATATGGCGGCAGCTTTGAAAACCGGACGAGGCTCCTCCTTGAAATTATCGATGCTGTCCGGGCTGAAGTTGAGATTGAGGTTGTGGTCCGCCTTAATATTTACGATGCTATTCCACACCCGTTCGGCTTCGGTGTTGACAAAAAGGATTTTCACAAGCCCGACTTGTCGGAACCTGCACGGCTTTTACGGCTTCTTTCTGAGCACGGCGTGCGGTTTGTCGACTTAAGCTGCGGCAATCCCTATTACAATCCTCATGTCGGCCGTCCCTATGACCAGGGCGGATACCTTCCGCCGAGCCATCCGCTGGAGGACGATGTGCGGATGCTGACCTTGATTCATGAAATGCAGGAGTCCTGCCCCGGAATGCTCATTATGGCGACCGGCTTTAGCTGGCTGCGGGAATTTGGCGCAAACGTTGCGGCGGGATGTATTGAGAAGGGCTGGTTTCAACTGGCGGGCTTTGGCCGCCAGGCATTCGCCTACCCGGATTTTCCGAACGATATTTTATCCGGCGGGATGAAACGGGAGAAGTGCTGCGTCTGCTGCTCCAACTGCACGGTAATGATGCGGGACGGCGGCGTAACCGGCTGCCCGGTCAGGGATTCCGAGATTTACGCTCCGCTTTACCATAAAGGGCGGGCCGGTAAAGGGTCTCCGGTTGGCAAAGATGTGAAGGAAAGCCTGTTTTAGTGTGAAAAATATAAAGAAAGGGACAGTGCCGGGCGCAGAAAGTCATTTTTTGTGCAGGCTCTGTATCGCATGGCGATTAAAATGAGGACGATTCAACTTGAAAACCAGACGGTGCCGATACGGCAAGCGGAAACTGTTATAATGGGGAGCGGCGCCGCCGGGCTCTGCATGGCAAAACGGCTTTACGATTTGGGGAAACGGGACGTCGTCCTTCTTACAAACGGGTTGCTGATGGGAACCTCCCGCAACACTGGTTCTGATAAGCAGACCTATTATAAATTGAATGTTTCCGGCAGGACGCAGGATAGTATCTATGAGGTTGCGAAAACCCTGTTCGACGGCGGTGCGACAGACGGCGATACCGCGCTTGCGGAGGCAGCTTTGTCCGCCCGGTGCTTTTACCATCTCGCCGACCTCGGCGTGCCGTTCGTACAGAATGAATACGGGGAGTTCGTCGGCTATAAAACCGACCATGACCCCAAGGCGCGGGCGGCCTCTGCGGGACCGCTGACGGTGCAGGAGATGTGCGCCGCCCTTTACCGGGAGGTGGAGGCGCGGAATATCCCGGTCGTAGAGGGGATTACCCCGGTAAAAATCCTGAAGGACGGGAAAGGATGTGCCGCCGGGCTGTTTTGCCTGCGGGAAACGGCTGACCGCTCCGGACGGGAGTTCGTTCTTTTCCTCTGCCGGAATCTTGTTATGGCGACCGGCGCTCCGGCGCAGCTTTATGAAAAAAGCGTTTTCCCAGAGTCGCAGATTGGTGCGACCGGCGTCTGCCTTGAGGCGGGAGCGGCAGGGAAAAACCTGACAGAATGGCAGTACGGCCTTGCTTCCACCAAGTTCCGGTGGAACGTCTCCGGCTCTTACCAACAGGTGCTGCCGCGATATGTCAGTACCGCGCCGGATGGAAGCGATGAGAGGGAGTTTCTCTCCGATTTAATGGATGATAAAACCCTGTTGAACGCGGTCTTTCTCAAAGGCTACCAGTGGCCGTTTGATGCGGCGAAGCTCGGCGCGGCCGGCTCTTCCTGGGTGGACATCGCCGTTTATACCGAGACAGTGCTTAAAGGCCGGAGAGTTTATCTTGATTACATGAAAAATCCTTTGGGAATGAAAAAATTGGACAAAGCCCTGCTCACTTCCGAATGCCGGAGCTATCTGGAAGCCTCGGACGCCACGCAGGACATCCCGCTGGAGCGGCTTTGTGCCCTGAATGCCGACGCGGTTCAGCTTTATCTTGACCACGGGATTGACCTGTCAAAGGAATATCTGGAAGTCGATGTCTGCGCCCAGCATAACAACGGCGGGCTGGCGGGTGATCTTTGGTGGGAGACTTCAGTTCCGGGGCTCTTCGCCGTTGGTGAGATAAACGGGAGTCACGGTGTCCGCCGGCCGGGGGGTTCCGCCCTCAACGCGGGACAGGTTGGGGCGTTCCGCGCCGCGGAACAGATTGCCCGGCGCGGTAAAAGGAAATTCGGGCCGGATTTATCCGAACGGGAGATTGGCGAACAGGTTGTCCCGGTTCTGCGGCTTGCCAACCGCTGGCTGCAGGGGGAAGGAGAGGACAATCTGCGGGAAACGGCGGATGAAATCCGCCGGCTCAACAGCAGCTATGCCGGGTTTGTCCGGAACGCAGGGGAGATAGAAAAAACAATTGAAAAGGCGAAGGATCTGCTCCGCCGGCCCGAACAGCTCCGAATAGAGAGCCCATCCCAGCTTGGGGAGGCTTTCCGCCCCCGAGATCTGCTGGTCTGCACCGTCTGCTATTTGACGGCAATGCTTGACTATATCCGTACCGGGGGACTGTCCCGCGGCTCGTATCTGGTTGCTGAAAAGCTGCCTGATTTTGGAGCGGAGGTGCCTGTAGACTTAAAACTTTTGGAACAGGTACAGGAGGTGTCTTATCAAAGCGGTGATGCCAATACGATATGGCGGCCTGTCCGCCCGCTGCCGGAAAGCCCGCAGTGGTTTGAACAGGTCTGGCGTGATATGAAAGAAAGGGAGGGAACGCTGTGAAATCGCGTGCAATGGTATTGACGGCCTTTAAACAGCCGCTTGTTATGGAAGAAATTGAAGTTCCCGTTTTAAAAGAAGGGGAAATACTGGTGGAGTTGGAGGCGTCCGGCATCTGTGGGAGCGATGTCCACATGTGGCAGGGAGAAGACCCCCGCACCCCCCTTCCGATTATTTTGGGACACGAGGGAGTCGGGAGGATTGCCGCCATGAACGGCCCGCATGCAACCGTTGAGGGCGACCCTGTCAAAGAAGGCGACCGCATTCTCTGGAACCGGGGGGTAACCTGCGGACATTGCTACGCCTGCAAGGTGCTGCTCATGCCCTGGCTCTGCGAAAGCAGGAAAGTTTATGGGATTAATCGCTCCCGTGCGGAGGCCCCTTATCTCAATGGGTGCTACAGCGAATACCTGATCTTGTCACCTGGAACCGATCTGTTCCGGGTTGATGAAAAGACCGACCCGGCTATTTTGGTCAGCGCAAGCTGTTCGGGCGCGACAGCCGCCAACGCCTTTGACACCGTCAAGATCAATCCCGGTGATACAGTGGTCATTCAGGGCCCCGGCCCGCTCGGCGTATACGGCGTTGCCTATGCGAAGAAGATGGGGGCGAAGAATATCGCCGTTATCGGCGGCTCGCCCCAGCGGCTGGAGCTCTGTAAAGAATTCGGGGCGACGCATTTGATCAACCGCCGCGAATTGAATGCGGAACAGCGCCTGGAAGTAGTTCGCACTTTAACTCACGGCCGCGGAGCCGATATGGTTTTGGAGGCCGCAGGAGCGCGCGGCGCCGCCCAGGAGGTACTCAACCTCGCCCGTCCCGGCGGAAGCTGCGTCCTGACCGGCTATGCGCAGCCTGTCGGTACGGAAGAAATTGATTTTTACATCCAAGTGGTCAAAAAGCACCTCAATATCCAGGGAATTTGGGTGAGCGATACCCGCCATACCCGCCAGGCGATGGAGCTTGTGCTGGAACAGCCGGAGCAGTTCACAAAGCTGATTACCCACCGTTTTCCTTTGGAGAAAGCCAACAGTGCGTTGGAAGCCATGCACACCAAGGAAGCCTTAAAAGCAGTACTTACATTCAAATAAGGGAGGCAGTAAAAATGAAATTGGGAATTGTCAGCGACGAGGTAAGCAGGGATCTGAAAACGGCGGCTGAATGGGCGAAAGAGCGGGGAATCCACCGTTTTGAGCTCCGCAATGTCGGCGAAAACCGCCTGCCTGATGTGACAAAGGATCAGCTTGCTGAGATAAAGGCAATGTTGGACGGATATGGAATGAGGGTGACTGGAATTTCGCCGGGCACTTATAAGTGTACCCTGCATGACCCGGATTTCACGGCCCAGCCGGAGCGCCTTCTCCGCACGATGGAGTGCGCCGATTATCTGGGGACGAAGAAGATCATCAGCTTTGGTATAAAAAAAGAAGAAGGGGACACCTTGGATGATGCCAAACGGGTGCTCGAAACCCTCCAGATAATTTGTCAAACGGGGAAGGACAACGGTTTTGTCATCTGCCTCGAAAATGAGCCCGGCTATTATAACGGCCTGCCGGATGAGATCGAGAAAGTACAAAAGGCCGTTCTGCCGTATGGCGGAATGCTTAACTGGGATATGGGAAACCTCTTTATGTCGGGGTTTTCAGAGTATAAAGAGCATTACGAGCGCTTCAAACCCTATATTGCCAGCGTCCATATGAAAGATTACAGGCTGGAAGACGGTGTCTGCGTCCCCATCGGCGAGGGCTGTATCGATTGGAAGGGGCAGATTAACGACCTGTTAAACGACAATCTGCGTTTTCAGGGCGAGGAGCTGGACATGAACATTGAGACCCACTGTTCGCCGGAGTATGAACAGGCGACAAAATGCTACGATTATATCAAAACGGTACTGGGGGAACGGTTGCATGAAGTGCTCTGAAAAACTGAAACTGGTTCTTGCGGGCGCTGGGGGCTACGGGCGTTTTTATCTGGAAGCCCTTGCGCGGCCTGAAATTCTTGATAAAGCGGAATTTTCCGGAGTTGTGGAGCCGTTTTTGAATCCGGAAACCAAACTGGAACTGGAACGGCGGGGAGTGCCTGTTTTCAGTGATTTGTCATCCGCCTATGAAGCGTTGGGGCAAGTGGACTTAACCTGTATTGTCACACCGCTCCCACTCCATTTGGAGCATATCCGGACGGCGCTGGAACATGGCAGCCATGTCCTTTGTGAAAAGCCGGCCGCCCCGGTTCTTGACCAGCTCGAGCCAATGATTGAGTTGGAGAAAAACTCTGGAAAATGCTTGGCAATCGGCTTCCAGTGGTCGTTTGCCCCGGCAATGCTCCGCTGTAAAAAAGATATACTGTCCGGACTGTTCGGAGACCCTGTTTCCGTAAAGGCGCTGGTCCTGTGGCCCCGCCCGGAATCTTATTTCAAACGCGGCTCGGGCTGGGGCGGTAAACGCACTGCTGAAGACGGCACGCCGATTAACGACAGCGTCGCTTCAAACGCTGCAGCCCATTACCTGCACAACCTCTATTTTATGCTCGGAAGCAGTATGAAAGAGGCGGCACTGCCTGTAGAAATGCAGGTGAGCGCCGCGCGTGCAAATAAAATTGAGAATTATGATACCATCTGCATCAAAGCAAAAATGAAACGAGGAGTGGAGTTGCTTTATATCGCTTCTCACGCAGTCGATGAAACGCAAAATCCGCTGATTGAGTACTGTTTTGAGAACGCGGTCATCCGCTATGACTGCAACACCAACTATTTGACGGCGTATTTTAACGATGGTTCCACGAAGAAATACGGCGAGGTAGACGCCGACGTCCACACCAAACTGGAAGCGGTTATTGACGGTGTCCGGAACGGGAATTATGAAAACACCGTTTACTGTACCCCGTCCACCTGTAAACCGCATGTCTGGACAGTTGATCAGATTTACCGCAACGAAGAAATTTTTCAGTTCCCGGCGGAAAAAATTCAAGTCTACCGCCCCGAGGATGCCCAGGCAAAAGGTGTTTTTGTTGCCGGCCTGCGGGAGGCGTGTAAAAAGGCGTATGAAGAGGAGACTTTTCTCGATTTTTCAAGGTTTTTTCAATAAGAAAAAAGGGCCCGGGAAATTACCGGGCGCTTTTGTTTGAATCAGAAAATTAAGCAATAGTATCTTGTTAATAATTAACATTGTTTCCCTAATGAGGCTGTGCTAAAATGGGGGCTGAAAAGCAGTGAGGTGAAGACGGTTTAATTTGTAATAACTGGCAATATGAAAGGATGAAGCGGCAATGTACCAAGGCGATGAGCTTTACAACGAGGTTTTCTCATTTGTTCAGAAGCTGGAAATCATCGATACGCATGAGCACCTTCCCGGGTTTGAGAAACGGAGAAACCCGGACGCGGATGTTTTAAGCGAATATTTGGGCGACTATATTGGAACCGACCTTCAATCAGCCGGACTGCCGGAGAAAGATTTTATTCGCGCCTGCGATACGTCTATTCCGATTATGGAGCGCTACCGGCTGCTCGAACCTTATTGGGAGGCTTGCCGCTTTACCGGGTATGGGCGAGGCGTTGACGAGACCGTTCGGCTGGTGTATGGCGAGGGTGGAATTAACGCCGCTACTATTGAGCGGATCAACGACAAGTTTAAGGCTTCGTTGGCAGCCGGCGGGCAGTACCGCAAAGTGCTCAAAGATATTTCAAAAATCAAAGTGAGTATCCTCGATTGCTTTGACGCCGAGCCTGGCTGCGACCCTGATTATTTTGTCAGGGTTTACCGTTTCGACCCTATGATCTATCTCTGCCAGTTGACGACAATCCGTCAAATGGAGGAGGAAACCGGGTTCACCATCCATTCGTTCGACGCTTACCTGGAAGCTGTGGAAGCGATTTTTGATAAGGTTTATAAAAACGGCACACGGGTATTAAAATCGGCGCTTGCGTATTTTCGGCCGCTCCGGTATGAGCGTGCGCTCAAATGTGACGCCGAGAGGGCGTTCAATCAAATTTTTGAAATCAGGCATCTTCATAAATTAAAGGATTTTGGTTTCACTGTTGGAATGGATTTTCAGAACTATATGATGCACTATGTTTTGAGCCTTGCTGACAAGTACCGCATGACCTATCAGTTCCATACGGGATTTCAGGCGAGCGGGGCAAACCATGTGGGAAACAGCAATCCTGCGCTGATGACCAATTTGTTTACCGATTATCCCAACGTGCACTTTGACCTGTTCCATATCAGCTATCCATATCAGAAGGAAGCGGGTATTATTGCAAAAATGTTCCCCAATGTTACGGTGGATATGTGCTGGGCCCATATCGTTTCGCCCGCGGAGTCGGTTCAAACGCTCTGCAATTGGCTCGATTTAATCCCATATAACAAGATAAGCGGTTTTGGCGGTGATTTCTGCAATATCGACTGTGTTGCAGGGCACCAGTATATGGCGCGCCAAAACATAGCGCGCGCATTGAGCAAAAAGGTCGGGGACGGCAGCTTTAACCTAGGCACTGCCCAGCGGATTGCGCGTGCTATTTTGTATGATAATCCCAAACGGATTTTCCAACTTGACGGTTTGGATTGAAGTTATTCGGCAAGGAAAATTAAAACCGGTCTGTAAATTAAAATCCCCTCATGATTTTGCATGAGGGGATTTTAATTTACACGCTATTTTACTTGTTGAGAAAGCAGGCCGATTTTTTTCAGTTCAGCCGGCAGCCCGGATTCCAGATGGTAAATAGGCATTCCAATATAATGATCCTGCAAGCAACCTGTGCTGGCGGCCCAATTGGATTAGTTGACCAGCTGGTCAAGATAATTTTCTGTACCCTGATGTAATAATGACATACGTTAATTGTGACAGGGCCGTTCGGGTTCAAACTCGCCTGTTTTTATCACTCATACATCCAGACAACAACACACACTTGCCAGAACCCCTCTCCAAAGAACGGCGCATATATTTTTATTTTGAGAAGAACCTCTATTTGTTTACGGCAGCTCACGCTGTTGGTGGCTTACGGGGATGTCCTTTTTGTAATTGCTCCTATCTTAGCTTGTTCCCACTTTTTTCAAGATTTGAACAAACAAAAATCCCAGCGGTGTAATTGTATTTTTATTAAAAGGAACGCCTTGGACTTGCTTTTCATTTGAATTGTGCTGTGATATAATAATACTTTAAGAAATAGCGGCGTGTTTGGCCTTGGTTCCGGTCGAAGTGCGCTTGATTGCTGGGAGCGTTGATAAAATTGGAATATGTTGTAATGGATCTGGAGTGGAATCAGCCAGTTTCCCGGCAGAGCTACCCTTATGTAAAAATCGGGGAACAGCTCCCCTTTGAAATTTTTCAGATCGGCGCAGTAAAACTGAACCGTGATTTTGAGCTGATAGACCGGTTTGAGGTCAACATACGGCTGCGGCATTATAAACGGCTTCATTATATGGTCAAAAAACTGACTGGGGTGGATAAGGAGGAAATTGCCGCCGGAGTTGATTTTGAGGAAGCCGCCGCCCGTTTTAAGGATTGGTGCGGGCAGGATTTTGCTTTTGTCACTTGGGGGTATGATGATATCCCGATTTTGAAACAGAACCTTGTTTTTTATGGTCTGGACGTCGAATGGTGTAGCCGTTGGTACAACCTGCAGGTCATTTTCAACCGCCAGGCGGATGAAGGAAAAAACCAGCGTTCTTTGGAATACGCGCTGGAGCACTTTGGCATTGAAACCAAGAACCGTCTCCATAACGCGCTTAACGACGCGTGCTACACCGCAAAGGTGGCCCGCTGTCTTAATCTGCAGGAGGGTTTTTCTGATTATGAGCGTTCCGCTTGGAAAATGCGGCCCCAAAAAGTTGCGAAATCCAAGCGCCTTGGTACTTTTAAAACCAAAAAAGAAGCTTTGAGCGCGCCCAAAGTCAGCCGTTTTTGCTGCCCGGTCTGTGGAAGGCTACTGCACGAGCGAACTCGTTGGAAAGGCGCGGCGGACGGCGGTTATTGGGCCGAAGCCTGCTGTAAAACCCACGGTTCCTTTATAAGCCGGCTGCGGTTTATGCGCTGTTCTGACGGCTGGAAGGTTACTCGGGTTATTAAAAACGCCAAAGATAAGCCTCAAAAACATTCCGGCGCTGTCGAGGCCCTGCCGGCGGCGAACGAGTAGCGCCTTGTAGAGGGATGGCCTTAAGAGAGCTGCGGATTGGCGGGCGCTTCTGAACAAACGGCGGTATTTAGTTTTGAACAGGAAATACGAGGGTGAAACTGTGTGCGGTCAAGCATAAGGAAATGGAATCTTACGCCAATTTTCTATGCAATCATGAACTGGGGTTTCAAATACAAAGCGGATAACGAAAAGTTGAAATAGGAGTAAAGGCCATGGGAAGCAGTGAAATGAAAACGCCGTCCCATATTAGAATTCGTGGCGGACGTGTGCATAACCTGAAAAATATTGATGTCGATATCCCGCTCCATAAAATAGTTGGAATTGCCGGCGTATCCGGTTCTGGGAAATCATCGCTGGCTCTCGGTATTCTCTATGCGGAAGGTTCAAGGCGGTATCTGGAGGCTCTTTCTACTTACACGAGACGGCGCATGACACAGGCAGAGAAAGCACAAGTGGACGAAGTGCTTTATGTTCCAGCTGCGCTTGCGCTCCGGCAGAGGCCGGGCGTTCCCGGCATCCGCAGTACGTTTGGCACAGGGACGGAATTATTAAACAGCCTGCGCTTAATGTATTCAAGGCTTGCAAACCATCGGTGCCCGAATGGTCACTACGTGGAGCCGTCTCTGAATGTTGCTGCAGGGCTGGAACTGGTGTGCCCGGAGTGCGGCGAACATTTCTTTGCGCCAAGTGCAGAGGAACTGGCATTTAATAGTCAGGGGGCATGTAAGCGCTGCAACGGAACCGGAATTATCCGTACTGTGGATGAATCGACGTTGGTACCGAATAAAAATCTGACGATTGACGAAGGTGCTGTTGCGCCTTGGCAGACACTGATGTGGTCACTTATGAAAGATATTGCTCGTGAGATGGGGGTCCGGACGGATGTTCCGTTTAAAGATTTGACAGAAAAAGAACGGGATATTGTCTTTCACGGGCCGGCCGTCAAGAAGAATATTATCTATCAAAATAAAACAAGCGGTGCGGCGGGTGATATGGATTTTACCTATTTTAACGCTACCTATACCGTAGAAAATGCCCTGTCGAAAGTCAAAGACGAAAAGGGTATGAAACGGGTGGAAAAATTTCTGCGGCAGAGCGTATGCCCGGACTGCAGCGGCACTAGGCTTTCCGAAGCCGCCTGTGCGCCGAGGCTGCGTGAGATATCTCTTGCCGAGGTTTGCAGGATGCCCCTTTCTAATCTGTCGGAGTGGGTTGCAGGCGTACCGGAATCACTTCCAAAAGAGATGCGCCCGATGGCGGAAAATATCTGCGATTCTTTCCAAGGGGCGGCAAAACGGTTGATGGACCTGGGGCTTTCCTATCTAGCCCTTGACCGTGCGGCGTCCACACTTTCCACCGGGGAACGTCAGCGGATGCAGCTGGCGAGAGCGGTACGAAACAGAACGACCGGTGTTCTCTACGTGTTGGACGAGCCGTCCATCGGCCTGCATCCTTCCAATATGGAAGGGTTAGCCGGTGTCATGCAGGATTTACTTTCCGACGGCAATACGGTAATTCTGGTAGACCATGACATCAATGTGCTGAACGAAGCGGACTGGCTGATCGAGCTTGGCCCCGAAGCGGGCGCGAACGGTGGTACAATCATTGCGCAGGGAAGCATAGATGATGTAAAGAACAACCCCTCCTCAAAAATCGCAGGATTTCTCACGGGAAAGACGATTATCCATGTGGGAAACCATGTCTCCGCTAAGGAGATGTTCGATCTTGGCACGATCCATCTGTCCACCTCAGAGATTCATACGGTAAAACCGCTGGAGGTGGATTTCCCGAAAGGTCGGATGATCGCTGTGACCGGCGTGTCCGGCTCCGGAAAGACCACAATGATTCTCGAAAGCCTGATTCCTGCTCTGGAAGCGAAAATAAAAGGGGCTAAGCTGCCGGAGTATGTGAAATCCATATCCGCGGACGGCATTCGGCAGGTCAAATTGATCGACGCAACACCTATAGGCATTAATGTGCGCTCTACTGTGGCCACTTATGCCGATGTACATGACGAGCTGCGCAAGGTCTATGCGAGAACGCCGGATGCGAAGGCAAAGGGCTATAAGGCCGGTGATTTTTCCTATAATACAGGAATCTTGCGCTGCCCAATCTGTGATGGGACGGGAACAATCAGCCTTGATGTGCAGTTCCTGCCGGATGTGGACATCCCTTGCCCGGATTGCGGCGGTTCCCGGTACTCCAAGGAGGCAGGCCTCGTCCGAAGAATCCCGAAGAAGGGGGATACGGGATACACTCTGCCGGAGCTGATGGATATGAGCATTGACCAGGTGCTCACAGTGTGTGCCGATCTTCCGAACGTGGAACGGAAGCTGCAGGTGCTTCATGATTTGGGACTTGGTTACCTTACACTTGGCGAGGAAACGCCGAGTTTGTCCGGAGGAGAAGCACAGCGTTTGAAGCTGGCAAGTGAGATGGGAAAGGGCCAGTCAGATTCCGTATTTGTCTTTGATGAGCCGACCATCGGGCTTCACCCCTTGGATGTGGCAACACTGATGAACGTTTTCAAAAGCCTGATTGAAAACGGCGCGACGGTGATTGTCATTGAACATGACATGGACGTTATCCGAAACGCCGACTATGTAATCGACATGGGGCCGGGCGGGGGCATGTATGGAGGCAGGATCGTAGCGCACGGTACGCCGGAAGAAATCTGTAAATGCAAAGACAGTAAGACAGGACTTTATTTGAAACGATATATAGGATAAATCGAATTTTTTATGGATTATGAATTGACAAAAGGCGGCGAGAAAATGGGACCAAAATTAAATAACGAGCAACTTGCCGCCGTGACTTCAACAGAGGGTTTTGTGCGCGTGATAGCGGGTGCCGGCTCCGGCAAGACAAGGGCGCTGACCCATCGTTTTGCCTTTTTGGTAAACGAACTGGGGATACTCCCTGAAAATATCTTGTGCGTCACCTTTACAAATAAGGCGGCGAGTGAGATGCGCCAGCGTATTCATAACCTGATCGGAGACAACGATACGGGCTATATCAATACGTTTCATGGCTTCTGTGTGTCCGTTTTGCAGGAAGACAGTTATGCCGTGCAATATCCGAAGAGCTTTCTCGTCCTCGACAACAGCGATATTGACGCTATACTTCGCATAATTTATGAGGAACGCGGTCTGACGCTAAGAGACAGAACATTTTCAGATGCGCGGAATATGATCGAGATACAAAAGCTTTTCAAGAAACCGGAATATTACCTTGATATGATAGATATGTCTCTTGGGGCGTTGTATGAAAAATACCGAAATGCCAGCGAGAAAGACGAGATCATCTTCTACGGCTATCTGTATCAGGAAAAGAAGTGCTTTGGGCTGGACTATAACGACCTGATCAAGTTTACACTCTATATTTTCTCGCAGAACGAAGAAATCCGTTTAAAATGGCAGAAACGCCTGGAATATATCATGATCGACGAGTTTCAGGATATTGACGGTCTGCAATATGAGCTGATGACGGCGTTGTGCGGCTATCATAAAAATTTGTTCATTGTCGGAGATCCGGATCAGACAATTTACACGTGGCGCGGCGCAAATGTAAACTACCTGCTGGAATTTGACAAGCATTTTTTACAGACGCAAACGATTCTAATGCTGAAAAATTACCGCTCTACGCCACAGATTCTAGCGGCGGCAAATTCGCTGATCGGAAAGAATAAGTACCGAGTCGCAAAAGACTTGACACCCATCCTTCCAGACGGCAGAAAGCCGGTGTTCCGCTTTGCAAAAGATGCGGATGACGAGGCGGCATGGATTGTGTCACAGATCAAGGCATTACATGAGAGCGGTATAGCGTACCGTGACATGGCTGTCCTCTACCGGGCGCATTATGTAACGCGCCCGGTAGAGGAGGCTTTGATGAAAGAAAAACTGCCGTACCATATCTACAGCGGCGTTCCATTTTTTGGGCGGGCAGAAATAAAGGACGCACTCAGTTATCTGCGTATGGTCGTTTCGCAGGACGATCTATCTTTTCGCCGCATCATCAATACCCCGAAACGGAATATGGGTAGAAGGCGTATGGCGTTTCTGGAGGAGTATGCCGAAAAATGTGGCTGTACACTCTATAACGCCCTGAAACAAACGCTGGACAATGAGATTTTCAAAGGTACGAAAGCGCAGCGTTTCGTTCGATTAATTGACGACTTCACAGCCGATTATGAAGAACAACCGGTATCCGATCTTCTGTCTTCACTTTTGAGTGAGAGCGGCTACGAGACAATGCTTCGGACGGAAGGCGGGCAGGAGCGGTTGGATAATCTGGCGGAACTCAAGCAGTCGATTCATGAATATGAAACAACTTGTGGAGAGGAGGCTACGGCGGCGCATTACCTCGCCCATGTCGCACTCTTTACCAACAGCGATGCGGAGGATACTTCCGATAAGGTGAGGCTGATGACTGTCCACGCCGCAAAGGGCCTGGAGTTCCCCTATGTGCTGCTTTGCGGCATGAACGAAGGTGTTTTTCCTTCCAGAAAAACGAAAGACCTGCTTGGCATGGAAGAGGAACGGCGGCTTGCGTTTGTCGCAATGACCCGCGCTGAGAAGGGATTATATCTGTCCGGAGCGGAGGGCCGCAATTTTGACGGGTCCCCGCGCTATCCGTCCCGCTTTGTTCTGGATATTGATGATGAACTGGTGGAATTTGCGGAAAAACCCAACGATTCGCTTGTTGCTGACGCACGGGAATATATTACATACAGCGAAAAGTATATGCCGGAAAATTTAAAAAGTGAATTACTTTCGATTGGGACACGGGTTCGGCACGAGTATCTTGGCGAGGGAAGTATTCTGGATATCGATATGGATAGAGGTGCATACCTTGTACAATTTGATTCCATACCAACACCGAGGACGATATCTTTCCGCGTAAAATTTACACAGGTGTAAAGAGGCGTTTCTATGGACACGTTCGGGTGTATTTTTATTGCTTAACTTGCGGCGGTGTCCTATTGCCTGACCAATTGCGGCGGGAACATAAGAAGGAAAAGCTGCTAAACTCCGCCTTTTTACGGACGCTTGGGAATCGATTCTAAAGAATCATGGAAAAACGAAAAAAGCTGCATTTTGATTTTTCAAAATGCAGCTTTTAATTTGTCAAAGAACGATCGGATCAATCAAAATCGAGATAAAAACTCGCAAAAGCGGAGTGCCTTAATTTTATTTATATTTTGCAAAGAGGATGAGTGATACCCGGTCGATATCAAACTTACGCACTTTTTCTTTGGCAGACTTGTTCTTCTTTGTTATTGTTGATAGCCCATAACAATCGTAATAATTAAATTTCAATAATTCTTATTGCTTTTTGTTAATATGCCAATGCATGGTATAATCGATCTCTCCGGTATCCGTCTCTATATTCTCTAAAATGATAGAAAAGCCTTCCCGTTTATAAAACTCTACCGCACGCCTGTTTTTCTGATACACATTAAGTGTTAAAGCTTGATGGATTGCTTTGACATAATCCAGCAATTGTTTCCCAATACCTGTACTACGAACCTCTTTTTTTACAAAGATTCCAGCAACATAATTTTCCTGTATCCCGATAAATCCATATATGGTTCCTGCATCTTCGTACACATAGACTTCCGCATGTAAAAGGTGTTTTTGTACCATCTCAAAATTTGACTTCCAATACTCTTTCGGGATAAAAGGATGTGCTTCCTCGTTTCCATTCAGCCATATTTGCATCACCTGTTTGGTATCTACTTTTTGAAATTTTCTAATCATATTTTGCTTTTCCACTTTATAGCGTATCGAATCGCAATGATGGCCGTAAGTGCAATCATACTGATTCCTGAAATAAAAAACCAGACATTTACTCCTACTTTTTCAGCAATAGGGCTGCTGAATAACAATCCTATTGGCATGGTAATGGAAGAAATCAAAGTAAGTACTGAAAAGGCGCGTCCCATTCTTTCTGGTGCTACGGTTTCCTGTATATATGCGGTTAATGGGATTGTATGAACATTTCCTGATGCTCCCAAGCCAATGCAAGACACTACAAAGAAAAACCAACCGATATAGACTGGCGGTATTACTCCGCATATTGCGGACATTATGCCCATTCCGAACAAACCGATAAAAGAAACCCTAATTTTTCGTTTGACTTTCAGAACACTAGAAAATAAGAGCGACGATACGATCATTCCGATTGCAAAGGAAAGTTCAACTGCACTTCCATACAAAGCCGATAAGTTAAAATAATCACTTGCCATCAGGAGGTAAAAGGAAGATAGAGGTGCATAAAAAACATACAGAGCGCCTCTGCGATTACAATATAAAAAAGTTTTTTATCTTCCCTGAATGTATGTATGCCCTCTTTCATTTCTGTAATAAAGTGATGCTTTTCGGTTTCGATCTTCGCCAATTTTGGAATACTGACGATTGCCAAAGCAAAACTTGCCAAAATTGCTCCTATAACATCGCTCATTAAAACAACTGGCATCGGAAAAACGGCATACAACGAAGCACCGATTACTGGTCCTAGTAAAAATGAGCCTGAATTTAAAAGCTGCATCCATCCATTGGTTTTTACTAGCTGATCTTTCGGTACAAGCTGTGGAATGATAGATTGTATTGCTGGCTGCTGAAAAGTGCTTCCAATTCCACGAACACAAAGCATAATAAATACAGTCCATACAGGTAAGTCAAAGAAGAACAGCAGTACTGCATAAAGTAATGCGATTGTCCCCATTGCGGTGTCCGAAAAAATAGAAATAAACTTTCGGTTATAGCGATCTGCCGCAATTCCTGCTATCGGGCTAAATAATGACATTGGAAGATAAGCCACAATCCCCGATATCCCCAATATCAGTGGTGAAGATGTTTTTTCGGCAAGCCACCAAATCAATGCAAATTGAACGCCATGACTACCCAGCATGGAAATTGCCTGCCCTAATGCAACGATAATAAATTTGGTTTTCCATTTGTCTTTTTTAAGCATTTTTTATATCCTTTCTGCCCAATACTTTGTAGTTGCATAAAAGGACAATAAAAAATAGATAACCCTCAGTGACAGGTTATCTCATACTAATTTTACTTATCTTTTAGCGCAGACAAATGTGGGTGTACCCAGAAAAGCATACTAAATCAAAAGGCGCAAGGAAACGCCTAAAAAGAACTGGCTAAATGAAGCTATCCGCAAAAAAGCACAATAAAATAACCCATCACAAATGATGAGGATGAAATTCTTCCACTCATTTATTGTCCTATAATTAGCGAATAGACGACATCAAGCCACCTTCCTTTGCTCACAAGTGTTTTATAGTGTAACACAGGAAAATCATAAAGTCAAATTGAGCAAATTCTTTCTCTATCTTCGTAAATATAACCGTAACAAACTTTTATAAATCGGAACGTCAGAAAATCAAAAGCAAAAAAGTCTCCAACAACCAGAGTGGTTGTCTGAGGCATTTTTACATATATCCGTGTTTTGTGATCATGCAGAATTCATTTTTTATTACATTTTCGTTTGTTTTAGCCTGCTTAAAGATTCTAATCCCTTTGGTTTTATGTTTACCAACTTCTGTGCTGAACAAATAAGCACCAAAAGTATTCTACATTTTGTCACTTAAAAAGTAAAAAACGGTGAAATGGTAAGTCGTTGCCTCTGAGATCATTCTAAAAATTGCTTCAGTACTGGCTTTGATATATTTTTTAGGGCAATTTTGAT